>Ga0209780_1001707_pt1 | contig 14843 bp, 12 predicted proteins | sample WorMetexBAHAMAS2_FD_187384 | JGI IMG/M metagenome (GOLD analysis project Ga0209780, IMG submission 187384) | Marine gutless worms symbiont microbial communities from Max Planck institute for Marine Microbiology, Germany - Inanidrilus exumae... | ecosystem: Host-associated > Annelida > Digestive... | reverse complement strand
ATTCTCTACCATTGGACATTCAGTCATCACCTTCTTTAACTGTTTTCCGTCACCGGCTAAAGACATTTCTCTTTCACAAATCATTCCCCCACATTCTATAATTTTGCCGTACACGCTGTCGTGGTCTCAGTAATAGTTCACTATTTGAGCCACGCTAAAAATCATGATTGATTGATTGATTGATTGAACTAATATGAAGTGTTATGTGGCCTAGGAGGACAACATACGATATTTACCGACTATGCACCGCCGAAGCATGTCAACTGCTTGTCAAGGTTACTGCCACCTCAGTCCTTCGAGGCTTCTACGATTACTCGCCTGTATTATCAGACCAGACTCTGTCGACATCGGGCGACAAAAAGCTGTTTCACTTGAGTTTGATTATGCGTGAATTAAGTTGAACTGTACTGACGCTGATTGTCATCTTGCGTTGAAATCGTTGGACTACCTATGACAGTATCACTCTAGTAATAATAATAATAATAATAATAAATAACAATAATAATAATAATAATAACAAGTGTCCAAAGTAATTTGGCAACAGGACGCATCGCCAACTTGTCACCCCTTGCTGCTGCGAATGGATTTGTTTGATCTTGACCCCATCTAATACATGGTTCCTTGGACCCACATAAGTCAGCTCCCTAACGACATCTTGATCGGTTCAGCCGTTTTTTGCACAGTACATCCGTGTGACAAACACACAGACAGACACACAGACCACGCTACGTGCGACATCTGTAGCAATAGACCGCATCTTATGCACTGCATGCAGGCGATGCGGCCTAGTAATAGTAGTCTGATAACAATATAAGTAAGGAACGAATGATGCGTAAAATGATAGTAATATATTTGCATAGTATATACTTGATTATTAATGCACACGAGCAAATATAATTCTTTTCAGTATATCTGACAGAATGGAATTTTATATAGATTTAAAGACAAGCAAGTCTTTTCGATTAGCTTCGCTCACGTTGCTTACTGTTCATCTTCCACTCAGCCGTTTAGTGTTATGTAACAATTTTGTGGCTGCGATTTAACAGAAGTTAAAGTTCATCCTGTGTTATCAATGTCTTCGTTTTCAACGGCAGACAAAAACATCAGCCGACACAAAGGAAAGGTTCACAGGCGTTCTTATACAACAACAATCGAATTAGAAATTTTATTCGAGAAAAATATGAAGTTGCGTAGCTCAACTGATGTAAGTCTGCCGCGTCTGCTGTATGATAAACTTATTGCTCAGCCAATCATCTGCCAATTTACGAGTCCGTGGCTCGTCGCTGCTGCGTGTTTTTCTTGACGCGTCGTTAATTCTGTTTTCTCGCCGGCTTTAACTCGATTTTTGCAGCGAGGCGCCGGCCGGCCATGAAGGCGTCAAAACCGCTTAGCCAAACAACCGCCGGCGGCCACAGCGGCGGCGAGTCCGCGAGGACGTGGCGGACGCCGGCGAAGTGGTGTGAGAACTGGCGTATCCCTCGGTCTCGGCGGCACCGTTCGTTTTATCGGCGCTCGCTTCACACTTGCCGGGGTCAGTAGGGGAATGGCGCGACGCTTTCCGGCTAATGAGACGTGGAACCGCTGCAATACAGCAGATTGCGCGTGTCAACTCGACCGCACACGCGGCTACCACGCAGTGACACGGTGAATGATGGCGACGTCTTGCCACTGTTTGTCATGTTCGTCGGACTCCGACATGGAGTCTCCGCTGATCTTGAAGGGCGGTTCACGGTCGTAGGGCGCTACTGACTCTGTCCACCATCTCGTCGTCGTCGTCGTCGTCGTCGTCGTCAGAACTGTCAATACACACCTCACAATCACCAACGTTACTGACAGGCCTGTCACGGAACAGCGTCTATAATGACTCGCCGATGATATGCTTTGCGACTCGACTTCCCATCAGATCGTCGTAATTGTCTGACTGGCGCTGTCCTGCTGTAGTGTTGAGCCGTGAAAATCTTTATTCGCCATATAGTAATGGTAGACAAACATACAATAATAATGCAACAAATTAATGTTAAGAAAATAAATAAATAGCATCAACATTTAGCAGATGTAGAGCAATTATTCCCATATACACATAATAACAGTCGGTGACAGTAATAACTATAACACTTAACACCAATAGGTCAATGTCTCGGCACGTTATTTACTTTTTTCTTTTTTTCTGTTTAGTTAAGTTATTTTTTTTCCTCTTGTTTGTTCGTATTTCTACCATTATGGTGAATAAAGATGAATATATATTCTATTATTTTCATGTTAATGTTTTTTTTACGTTGAAGGATTTTGCTGGATAACTGAAATGCAAAATAATGCATACATTCGTTTTAGTATTAGATGATTTAAATAATTATATTAGAAGTCTATTGACGCTATTTTGGACGTAGCGTTTTGACATTTGAGATTTGTTTGAGCACTCTTTGTCGCATCAGTAGTTTGAATGTTTGTTTTTTCAGTTACACGAATTTGCTGCCTTCGACATAGTCTTTGATAGAATCGAAGCAATTATCATATTCCTTCTTAGCAGCAAACAGTATTTCGCTAGATTTTTCACCCTGTCATAACAGACGCATACAGTACGGCTGCTTCCTCAACGTCATCGTCACTAATTTACACTGTGCATATCAACACTAAACAGGATATAAGCTTTAAATTAGACGATAGACTTCGATGCTTACGCGTCAACGTGGATGCCGTCGCCACCACATACGTAAACCTTGGCCTTTGACCTTTGACCTTCAAAACCTAATCAGGTCATCAGTAGGGGCTGTTGAATTTCCCCGTCAGTTTTATCAAAAAACTGTTTAAGCAGTTCATGAGATATCATGATAACAATATCTGACCGGACGAACGGACGAACGGGACAATGGGACAGTTTTAAAGCATAATATATTCGTCTTTATTCACCGAAATGGTAGAAAAAAATATAATAACACAAAACAATAAAAAGTGAAAGAAAAATAGAAGCTAATAACATAACTAACACCTTCGCTGACTCAGTCGGGCGGCGAATGCAGTTTAATTTAAAAGCACTATACATAGATGTCGTAGTAGTTATGTATTTACAATGTTTATCTGCACTGCCGTTACCCTGCCTCACTCGACGTGAGATGCAGGATGCTGGGGTGATGCGGATCGGGAACAACAGAACAGCCGCTGAAGCGACCGATCAGGCTGGACGATGCCAATCTCGACGAACTTGTACGTCGGCTTTAGAGCTCACGGCGTCATCCGACAGCAAATCCGCTCAAGCGGGCGCTGCAATTGTGTCGATGCCGACACAGACTGCCGGCTGCTATTTTAAGTGGAACAAATCAACGGCCCGAGGTCGTTTTGCGCCATATCGAACCGTCGCGACCTTTGTGACGGCGGCTACGGTCGCATGCAGATTCAACGAGACCTCGCCGCTCGGATCGCCCGTTCCACAATTCACAAGATTGCGTCGAGCACGAGGCATTATCGTCAAATGGCGCCGGGCTTAATCAATGCAAATCCGCGAATTTCGACGGACTCGTATGCGGCGCAGCGTTCGTCGTAAAAAGTGGTGGCTATCAACGTACTTGTTGTAGGCGCCAAAACCCACGTCAATGCATCGGAAACACACGAATTTGTGTATTTATCTTTATAGCGAGGCTCGGTAACGGCAATGTGTGTGTTGCCGTTCGGATAAATCTTTTCGTATTTGGACGAAACAATATTATTTGCCATTTTGGTCACAGTGTAAAGGTTAGGCAGGTATTAACCATTCAGCCGCCGAGACTGGTTGTTTGAAGTGCATAACAAATGAACTGACGCTGACGTTAGATGAGATTTCCGTGTTTATGGGATTTTTTTGACAATGTGCAGGCATACAGAAGCGAAACAGTTTCGACAGAGAAAGACAGCGAACGGACGGCATACCGAACACAAATAGCGTGAACGACAGTCATCGTGCGCAATGGCTGTATCCGGCAAATTTGCCGAGAGGCGGACGAATTCTGTTTCCAGTAACATTCAGGACCGCTGCCGCATATCTTGTAGCCAAAGTTCGACTCTACGACACGTTTAATATTAGCTTCAAGGTATGCGCTATTATGTTGCATTGTATTACTCATATCTTGTGATAAAGAATGTTTCAGACGAATTTTTGAACTTCGCAAGTAACTCACCGAAGCCCAGTCTCAAATGCGAATGAGAAAACCCACTGTGCACGTTTTATTTTACCTGGCTATCGTATTGCTTACAAATTGCCGGAATTATATTTGATTGTCGAAATTGCCAATGTTGCAATTATCTTTACGTAGATCGTGCAGATTCCGAGTAATGTCGTGAAAGTGTCACGTTTGTAAACAGTTTATTGACTGTCTGCGGTCACGAAACCGTCGGCAGTCGATGAGTAGCGCTGTAATTTTTTTTCGCGGCCATTATCGCGGGATTTACAAAATTTGCGAATTTGACCTACCATCGCCAATTTAATCAATCAGTCAATCAATCAGTCGATCAATCAATCAATCGATCAGTTTATTTGCTCATAAAAGCAGCACAATACGTGCAAGGCTCGATAAAAGCACTTAGTCGCCTCTGAAAAATGTTCATAAACATACTACATACACAGTGCAAACAAAATAAAACTTAAAATTAAGGTTGAAGGACTAGAAGCTAGAAACGTTTATGTTCGTTACACAAATCGATCTTTGTAATTGAGCTTCGAAATCTATATAGGAAGTGATGTGAAATCAACAACATCGGCAGGTAGAGCATTCCAAACATCGATGACCGTAATGCTGGTCAATGGTCGGCTTTTATGCAATTTGTACGCATGCCCAGATGTGCTTAAACAGAACAACTCGTCTATAGAAATGTCGACGACATTGAAGACAATTGAGAAAAAAGAAATTCTTGCATTTTGCCACGAAATGCCGCAAATTTGACTACGTTTACCCATTAGCGTCAAATTAACAGCGTCGAGTATAAAATACAGCATGGAAACGATAAAAATGATACAATTATATTTTACGTAACTTTATTTACGACGTGCAATTCGATGTAAAACTCATTTAAATGTAGTGACTGAATTGACGTTACTCAGTCACTGACAATTTTGATTTATCTCTAATTAATATTTTTAGAACAAGTTTGTTATTAAAAATCGAAAATGGCGTTTTAGTTTTGCATCTGAAAGACGGATTTGGCTCTTTGTGTTGCTATGACGGCGTACGCGAATTCTCCGCGAATTTGATTTTTTTGCCGCAGTGGACCGCGAATTTTCCGAGTACGGCCGCGAAAAATTTACGATGGATGACAACTGTGTTCAGGTGAAGACGACGCAGAAGGACGCGCTGATGTTCTACGGCGGCGGCAACGACGACGGCGACTTCCTGTCTGTCGAGCTGTTGGCCGGTCGAGTCCGCTACGTGTTCGACGTCGGCAGCGGGGTTCGCGTGCTGGCCGACCGTCTGGCGGCGCCGCTGAACGACAACGCCTGGCACACGGTGGCCATCCTTCGATCGACCGTGCGCCGTCAGCGGCTGGTCGTCGACGGCCGGACGAACGTCGACGAGCTTCCCGACTCGCGGTCGGTGCACTTCGACCTGCCGAACGACGACCTCTACGTCGGCGGACTGGCGGCGCGGCAGCGCTACGGACGCCGCGGCAGCCGGCGACGTCGTCCGGCCGGGTTTCAGGGCTGCCTGGCGTCGATCGTGTTCAACGGCGAAGATTGGCGACTTAGCGAGAGCCGAGCAGACGTCGACGACGAGTTTCTTGACGACATCGTCGAAGGCTGCGAAGGTTTCTTTCTTCCGTTCAACGTAGCTCTCGCATCAGATAAACACTGCACGAGCAGTTACTTTTTGCGTCCTTTGACTCACGTTGACTACATATTTCAACATCTCGTGGCTTCATGGACAGCACTAGACATATCCCAACGTGATATTGCCCATTCTTCTGCGGTTGGCGCCATCTAGCGAACACGATTAAATTTGCTGTCACTGCAAAGAACTGCTACTGTGTTTTGCATAGGATCTACTTATTTTGTTAATATGTTGAGTATTCAATGACCGTACATTTGATGTTTAATCACCCTACCTACAGTACTCGCCAAGGTCGAGTTTTTGTTTTTGCTTCCATGCAAAAATTGGAGAGGATTCCCCAAAATGAGACCAGTGTTATAAGGTAGCATCCGTGGGACAAACGTCCACAACAATTTTGGTGGACGTCATTAGAATATTTTCTGAGATTAGAAGAAGACAACGGTAAAGCATATGTCGCCGTGGTGATTAATAATTTGTTTATTGATGGCAGAGGGATGGTGGTCAAAAGTGTTGTAATTGTTGATGATGACATGTAACAGAGCCGGCGGCACGTTGTAACGAGACAGTCTGTCTCAACGGTGGAGTCTGCATTCAGCAGTGGAACGCCGTCACGTGTGACTGCGATATGACGTCGTTCACTGGGCCGCAATGCGACCACGGTCTGCCATTCACGACTATCACATTTATATAATTTCATCTCCAGACACAAACCCGGGATACGAAAGCAGGGCTTCGGGCCCGTCTAACCCTATAGCTGCTTCTTACCATGCACTAGCGCTTAGCTAAGCTTGGACTAGAAAGTTTGGAAGGCGACTGCGCTCTGATCTACTTTTTACGTATAAACTTGTATTTGGCACAATTAACTTAGAACTTTACGATTTTTAATTCCTAATTTTCACAGAAATAGCCGCCGCCGCCAATACCAACTATACCTATCAACCTGTAAAAGCAGTATCAGATACAACAGTTATCCTTACCGAGTTTTGACTATGTGGAACGAACTACGTCTCCGCATAAAACTGATTTTAACTCCCTAGCTAGTTTGAAGTTTTCTTTAACATTCGAGCAGTTGCTGCGCCATTGTAAAGTCAGTTTTACATAGATTTTGCATAATAGTTTTATGTATTGTTTGTAATTGTATATTGTACTTGTATACTTGTGTATTTCATGTTTGTAAGCAGTTTTATGTATAACTTACTGATTTTATTACTTGTACCGTTGTACGTATGCACATTGTAAGCTGCCTCTTGGCCCTTATATTGCAAAATAAATAAATAAATAAAGTTGCCAATAGCCCTCAACGTTTTGAGACTTATGCGATCTCGGAGTGCACCATATTTACTGCGAAATTTTCAGAATTAATGCTATTAGTGCAGTGCACATTTGCAGTAAAAGACAGGTTGAAGTAATGTCACAGTAATCTATGGTCACGATACGATCTCCATGTTGTAGGGCATGATGTCGTACTGTGGGAAGTCAACTGGTGAAGATTTGTCACGTTATTTAAATAAAATTGAATCAGTAGGTTTAAGGAAAGCTTACTGCTAGCGTCAGATTGGCGATATGACTAAGTGTTGCAAAATGTTTACATTTCCTTGCCCTACAACGTGCAGCCAGGACAACTAGCATAGATAACGATGTCGAAATTACGTCAGTGTCAACTTGTCCATATGTAACTTTAGTTTCAGCGGCCATTGAAATATATATTACGCTAAGCCATGATGAAAACATCCATGGTCCATTACCCAAACAATACGAATTCCACGGTTTAAGTTGTTCTAAATAATTCAAGACGTCTTATAAATAATTTTACACAGAGAAACGGATGTCATAGCTACGCCGAAAACACGTTCATGACCGCTATGTAGATCCGCAATCATGTTACAACAGGCCGAAAATTTATTTCACGTATGGAAACAGTATACGCAATTGGCCTGGATATTAGATGTCCGACGTCACGATAGTAATGCCAGCAGCAGATGCTGCTGTACTAGCTATATATAGCTCAGAATTTGCAGTAGTAAAGTGATGGTGTCGAAAATACCTGTAACGTTATCATGAACTTAAAGCCATTATACGTGTCACGTAAGATTGTCAAATACCGCTAATAACAAATCACTACATCTTTCTCCAATAGTCGCAATGTATTTGGTTCCCAGAGATTTACCGACCAGTTAATGGTTCCGATAGAGCAGTCGGTCGTGTGTGTGTCTGTGTGTTCGGACAATAACTGTCGAACGAAATGACCTTCGACCTGGTTTACTTTAACCCTATTTAGGTCAAGTTCGAAGGTCAACGCCAGGGTTAAATTTCACGGTCAAGGAATGAAAATATTCCTTTTTTGGCTATGGATGCGCGTTACTATATGAGACAAGCCGACCATGACTGAAGAGCAGACCTGACTTTGAAACTGTAAATAAGTAACAGCCTGCCACTTTCTCGAATTCTTTGAACTTCTATAGTGTTCAGTCTGATCTCGAAGGTTTTGTACTGTATGAAACGAGGTAGGTACTTGTCGATACCGGTGCATTACAGACGTGTTTCACTTTCGTATTGAACTATACAATAGGTCTGGGTCGTCTTTACGACTTAAACAAAATGGTTATTTGGTTTTGAGCTCGTAAGGTTAGGTTGCAACATGCCGTGCTTATAATCGTTACCGTGAGATTATGACTGGCGGTATATTGTCGCCGGACTTTTATTATGCCACTGCCGCAAAAGTGGGGCATTAAGCGAAGTTGGTGTCCGTCCATCTGTCTGTTTGTCTGTCTGTCACGTTTTAGCTAACAAAACCGTTCGCAGAAACGGTGTAAAAATCGAACCCTTCGGTCACTGCAGCTGTCTGACCGCCAGAAGTGGCCAAAACGTCCTTGAGCCGAAAAACGTGGATACGTCTTCAGAATTTTGAAAACTAAGATACATATAGCCCATGGTTACTACTAAACGTGAACAGGAAATCAGGCTGCCTGTCACTAAATTTTACCGTAGTGGTCGGTATAGCCTAATCCCGGTAAAGTTGATTATTAAAGGACCGAATATCGTTTCGCCATGTTCGGGGCGATAGCGCTTGTTGATGGATGTTGGCGTAGATGCGGTGGCGTACAAGTTCGGGAGGCTCGGCGGACTCATCGACGTGTCGTTCGGCGAACACGATCGCGTCAACAGGCTTCGCGACCGCGTCGTAGTCGGGTTCCGTACGTCGGTCAGTGCGCGACGCGCCGCCGGCGCCAGCAGTCGCTTGCTGGTCACGGTCGTCAGCGCAACGAGCAACGACTTCGTCCAACTGTCTCTGGTCAGACGCTCGCACGCGTCCACTGGCCCTGGGGGTTCGTCGCACGCACCTGCTCGCCCCGCCCACAGGCGCGCGCCGAGTTTTGTAAAAGACTATTGGACGAGAGAGAATGAAGCGCTCAGATCGAGATAGTAGAGTCAGTGAGGAGACTGGGAACGGGGAGCGGACTTTCTCTTTCCCAACTAACTAGAGGACCTGGGTGAGCGCCGTAAGCTCCCAGAGCGATGTGGCGCAGATTTCCAGCCGTAAGAGAAATTTTAGCATTTTAAACAAAGTGTTGTGCAATTTCTTGCATGCTTTGTGCACTCGGGAGCAAAGGTTTGTGGGGTCCACGCCCTCACACATTTTGATTGTTGGGGCGATCACCCATCGCCCCCACGCAGTTGGCGCTGATGCCACCGCCGTATTTCAGATTCATCGCAGGTTCGCAAAGCACAATACCAGTACGATACAACGAAGGTTCGACTACTGGCACCGTGGAGTGATGTAGTAGAGGCCATGCACCCAGACCGAGTACAAGTCCGTAGATTTCACGTCCGACTCCAGCTCAAAAACAGTGCTCCCAGTGCAAATATCGACGAAATGAGCGTGCGTTGACATAGGTACAATCAGCTCACATAATACGCGTGTAAAAAAGTATGAGTAAATATAATTTCTGAACGCGCACAATGGTTGGCAGAAGCCGAATCTGAGGCGCAAGAAGAAAGACGTTAAGTGGGTTGGAAGACCTACTGGAAATAGTGGGTCTTGAGATGATGACAGAAAGTGTTCGGACATGTGCACATTCGAAGAGATGGACGGAAAGAGTTTAAGATTTTAGGAGCTGAAACGCTGAAACTGCGGGCGCAAAATAAATTACGGAGGATTGGAATTATTGCAGATAACGCTGATAATAGTCTGTTTATTGTTCGTAGTGTCAAAGCAATCAGAACGGACGCTCGCATTAGTTAGGGCGTCTACACTCACAGTAGTAGTAGTAGTAAAATTCTTTAATGGTTTCATGGCATGACATTCGGAAAAACTTATAACAGTGATGTAGTTGAGTACACCCAGCTGACTGATTCCGAATCTTGAGTTTTACTTGAGTATGTGGTTGAACTGGTGTACCCCCTGTACGCATCATTGGTGCAAGGATCTGTATGTAGAACTGCGATGTTGCAACGAGGAATCAAACGTCAGCATGTGACTTCCTTCTTGAACAAACAAACGAACAGTAAAGGCCATTAAAAGTTAAAAAATAAGACATGATATACCCTAGTGTGATGTAATCACGTAATGCAGTGTTATTTATTTGGATGAGTGAGTTGTCACTGCGAGGTCATATCGCCGATCAGTCTTTTTGGCAATCGACTATACTGACATTGAATAATGTTTTTTGACATTTACGGACATATATTGTGATGTCCACATTGAGACATCAGAAACATAGAAACAAGCGGCATAGAGCCGTTCATGGAAGTGGCAGCGGAGCCGGTAACACTGTGAAATGTTACCCCCTTATGCCCCTCGTATTTTGTAGGGGGTGCTTTTAGGAGATTGACATAGTGGGTTTACATTGTATACTGGGCTAGAGCCACATGAAGCGGGAACGTTTCGAGAATGTCAGTTATGCTTTGAGTGAAGAATTGAAAAATCATTCGCAAAATATGATGGTTTCTTGCTCTATCTAATGCGAGGGCGAACCTTCGCAATTATTTTATTTTGGTCAGTGTTTGAGTGATTACATGCGTGTAATACGGCTTGCAGAACGGCGGAGTGTTGACGGCGACGTACGACATGGGTAAAGGTGTTCAGTCACTGGACGAGCCGCTGTACAACGTCGACGACGGGCGCTACCATGTGGCCAGGTTCCGACGCCACGGAGCTAACGCCACGCTTCAGTTGGACAATCATTCACCACGATCCATCAAACCATCAGGTACGTATATACAAACGTACGTACGGTACCATAAGTAGCCGTGAGGACACTTGCACCGAACTGTGGCTTATTACATCTCGTCTTCTGGCGTCCAAATTGCAATAGAATTTTTTAAAAGCAACCTCGTTAAAAGCAATAGGACTACTTTTCAGAAGGTTTTGCAATTTGCATGCAATAACAATGCAGTAGAGCTAACATGAAGTTTTGTAGAACTGTAAACTAAGCCGTGTCCCAAACAGGAAGCTGTCAAGTTAATGACGGTAACTTTGCCAAAAAGGCCTATTAACCGATATTCACGATTCGTTCACCGACAGATTTAGCAATGGATTTGCCGAAAAGTGAAAATTAAAAATCGCAGAAACTACAAACGCGTCGCTACATTGAACAACCTGAAATTCTAATGCAGCGTTCTCACTGACGCCTTCACGCGTGTTTACTCGCATTCGAATGCCGTCGAAGGTCCTCGACGGTGTTCGAAGGCTGTCGACGACCTTCAACGGCAGTGTCAAGAATCCAGCATTGCTAGATTTCAGTAGCGTTCTCACTGACGCCGTCAACCGCCGTCGATCTTGTTCGACCGCCGTCGACGACGTTCGAACAACATTCGGCGACTTTCAAGCAACGGCGTTCGAACGCATGCGAACACGTGTGAAGACGTCAGCGCGAACGCTACATTGTTGCGGTTAGTAGGCCTACGTGTAGGAGAAGCTCAGAAATTTTCACAATGAAAATACATCCACAACTTTCCAATAAGCCGGCTAGGGGAGTTGGCAGAATGGGGTTCTGGGGTCTAAGACTTCCAACTAAATTACCAATAGAATTTTAAGCAAGTACATCGTGTTCTGTCAGTGAATTACTATCGTTTTACACAAAACTGACGAATATTATTATAATCTCATCTCTTAAACTGGTCCGTTTATTAACAGTCGTAAGTGTACAGAGATATTGTACGAGAGCCCAGAACGCCTTTGATTTATATCGTATAACTGTTGTAAGTTCGGTCTGTGTCTTGAAGGTCGTCAACTGACTACGTTCAACAAACAAGCTCGTGTGCTCGTCGGAGCCGCCAAAGACCAGCTCGGCAAACTCTCACATTCTTTTCACGGCATCATTGCAGGTTTTTCTGTCGGTCTTAACGTTAAAGACTCGCTCTGTTCACAATGTCGCAGCCGCTGAACTGAACTAGCTACTTTGTTCCCGCGATAGAGTGCAAAGTATTGCGATCAGCGTGTCTGTATGTCTGTTTGTTTGCCTGTTTGTTTGTCCGTCTGTCCGATTGCGTATCTCAAAAACCGCATTTAGGCCTACAAATGTTACCGAATTTTCTGTACATGCTACCTGTGGCCATGGCTCGGCCTTCCTCTAACGGCAGTGCGATATGTTATCTACTTCCGGTTTTGTGGATGACGTCATGTTTTCACGTAATAGAGCGACTGGACAGAATCAGAGACGACGCGTATGTATCGTCGAATTCGCCAGTGAAAAAGGTCATTCGCCTACCTATTGCAGGCATTTGCAAATGTGATTTTTCGTACATCTTTGCAGCAGTTGATAAGATTTCAACTGACAAAGCGCGTCGCGCGGTCCCTCTGCGATAGATGAGCTTCTTGTATAAACTAAATGCCATGACGCGTTCTTTCGAAATGTGTTTGTTCGCAGTTTGAAGGGCTAGCCGATGAAAACTTGTATTGTTTTCCTTTTATTCGCTAGATGGCGCGGTAATGTGTGTATCGCCAGGTGTCGCTGTCAACGGTCAGCAGGTGCTTGAGATGGCCGCCACTGGACATCCGAACTCAGTCATATACGGCGACCTCTAACTCAGTATGACGTCATTGCGCTCTGACGTCATCAGGTAGTGATACCACCGACAAGTTGACAGGGTGTTCCAGTAGAATATGCCAGTGTTTGCTATGTAAAGTAAACAGGACTTTTTGTACAGCGCCTTATGATAAGTACGACACTCATCTGTAAAACGCTCAGGTATGATGGCACGTGTTAACGAGAGAGCACGCAATTTTACCTGTCACCGACATGTTTATGCACGACAGGAATAAACCATCCTGCCTTTACTCCCCAGCCGCACGTGGTATGATCAACCTTCGTATAGTAAAGTTTCCAGTGATGTTGAACGAAGCCAGATGTTTGAGGCCAAGTCCGAACGCATGAGGTTAAAACCGAGGCTCAAGCCAAATCCTTGAAGCCAAAATTTAGGCTTTAACATCTCCGTTGAAGAACCTTGCTTCACCCTTTGCAAAAGATAGGAAGGACGATCCAAAAATTAAAAGTAAGGTTGGTCTGGAGTGGTTTAACTCCAGTTTGCAGCGGTTCTATATAGATGACACATCCTAAGAAAAAAGAAATAAGTTTTATGAGACACGTGATCTCTGTAGAGAGGTTACTGTCAGTTTTACACCGACGGTTCTAAGATGGATGAAGCCATAGAGTTCAAATTTGGTACACAGACTGAACGTGGCAAGTACTAGTCTATGTGCGATCAACCACCCCAAAAGGGGCGTGGTTATAGAGTCATGTAAGTTGATGTGACGCTTTTTAAAATTTTTCGGTCTTCGTTCTGTCTTTAGAAGCTAGGCACGTCAAACTAGATATGCTGACTTTATCACAGTTAGTATACGACAGTAGGCCTACGTGTAGCCACTAAGCGATAGGTTATACCCAACGGGAATGTGGTCAGGGTCACATGATCTTTTTGTTTTCGTATATAAGTGAAAATGTCTTAATTGATCGGTATAGGATATTGACAAAGTAAAAATGGAATGTGGCGACCTGTAGGGAATTGTATGTTTCCTATCGAATAGCGCCACTGCCAACCTTGAGTGACCTAGCTAGAAGGTCACTGTTTGAAACCTTTAAAATCCTATGCTGGAAAAATATAACACACACTGGGCTAGCTAGAATGCATTTGCAAACTAATCGGAAGTCGCACGTGACCAGTCGTGATAATAATAATAAAATAATATTAAAATAGGATTTGTATAGCGCCGCAAAGTCCGAAGATACAGAAGCGCTGGTGGCATCAGGTTAAGACTGTCTGAGGTGTCGTTTGAAAGTGTCTACAATACGGCAGGATCTAATGTCAGATGGTAGTGAGTTCCAAACTGAAGGACTGCTCAAAGTCGCACGCAAGCCCCAGCGTCCAACTAATAGGAAAAGAGAATTTTTCCAAAAACATTAGACCACCCGCAGACGAGATATATATGATGGGCGAACGAAAGGCAGACGGCATTTCTGTCAGACTTCGTCGGAAGACTGTCTATTTTAGAGATTCCGAGGATATTTTCTTACAGCTTTGTCACTGTCATTGTGACAGTCTTTAGTTCACTGCTTAACTGTATATCAATACTTCACACGCATGCTGCAAAACTGGTAATATCTCGGACACGGTGAACCATGCAAGACACAGACATGATCTCTACAGACCAGTATGGCCCACTGAATAGCGCCATCCGATGACCTGGAGCGTCCTTAGAGATCATACACCTGTTGCTAACTCTTTTAGCTACACGTTCTCGTACAGATGTGCAACAACTGACCATCTGTAGGCCCTGTTCATTGTTGTACATGCGTGGGGTGGACAGTTTTGCAGACTTTTGCTCTCAGTCAGTGCCGGATTATCCATGTGGCAAGAGTGGCAAATGCCACGGGCCTCGGGCCTCAGAGGGGCCTCAGGAAATCGAAAAAAATGCCAGGGCCTTAAATATCCAAAGATGTTGTCCACGGAGCCATGTATGCAAAAAACTAGATTACGAGTTAGGTAAAACAGTCGTTGAACTACATGAGTCTGGTGACTGCACAGACCTACGAATGTACAAGCTCATAACGG
>Ga0209780_1001706_pt1 | contig 14844 bp, 9 predicted proteins | sample WorMetexBAHAMAS2_FD_187384 | JGI IMG/M metagenome (GOLD analysis project Ga0209780, IMG submission 187384) | Marine gutless worms symbiont microbial communities from Max Planck institute for Marine Microbiology, Germany - Inanidrilus exumae... | ecosystem: Host-associated > Annelida > Digestive... | reverse complement strand
GCATAAACTAGCGCGTCGATCTCCGTTACTATTTAACCGACCCCTACCAAATTTGGTGAAAAATAGGCTAATAATCACTGATGAACATTATTGTTTTCGATTTTCTATTTTCCTTTCACATTACGAGTGACGGCGCATAATATGTTGCGATTAGACTCGAAATTGGGCGAAATTTGGGGTTTTTCGCCCCTCATACGTAAGTAGATGCCACCTATTGTGAACGACCGAGTAGCGTGGTTTGTCGGTCTGTCACCTAGTGGGCCCTGCAAAAGCTTCGGAAGCGATGGAGATACCGTTTGCGTTCAGAAATCACGGCCCAGGAAAAGACCTATTAAATAATATAGCGGACCGCTTAGGGCAAATACTGTATTGTGTTGAATGAACACAATACAGTATTTGCCCGAAGCGGTCCGCTATATTATGTAGGTAAGTTGATCGTAGCAAGTCCTAGCCCGGTAACGACACACCATTCAACACGATACAGCCTTCTAGTTCACGTCTTTCATTTGCTAGTTCTGCAGTTTCAGTGTACCATATCGGCTTTTAATGACAGTGGACGAACGGTGTTTGAGTATGCTGTTAGTGCAGCACGGTTATTTGCTCAGAGACATACTTATCTAAAGGCTCTAGCAAGCCGCTAAAAGCATTTCCAAACTGCCGATAAGCTTCGACTGGATCTGTATCACGCAAGTGTCAAAGTTGGACGTTAGCATTATACGTTAAAATATCAATGACATAAAACGTACGCATTAACTTCAATAATCAGTAACCTTCATCAAAAGCGTGACAAACACACGTTACGGTTGTAAAACAGGCTTACAGTAAGTGGAAATAAAACACTGCATCGCGTAAATAATAACTAGAAAGTGGGACAAAGCCCAACGTGTAGCTCACCCGGCATGCGCAAATGCGACTGTGCATTTCTTATTTACTTACACTCTGGCTATGCTACTGCCACCTAGTGAATGACTTTTAAAAACCAGCGCACAGCGTATTTTAGCGTATGTGCACCCTTCCACCCCTACAAACGCACCAAAAGATCTCAGAGGTTACTGGACCAAAGTTCATAAAATGTTTAAAATGTGTAGAAAGTTTATTGGGGGTCTTGGTATGGGTATAGGTTTTGCGATCTTCCCAACCGTTGTGGAATTCCAGCGCTCAGAATGAAGACGGGTGTGTCAATTTTTGCCCACACGCGAACGAAATGGGTTACCATAGCAACGTCCCTTAAGACAGCCGTTGCAATTGAAATTTTTTATTATGAAGCCGACTTATCTCTCTATTTTGTTGAAAGTTTGACAAAGATTAGTCCAGGTTGTCTTGTGGAAACATCGGAAACGTGCACAGTTTTGCCATGCGTGCACCCACCCACCCATGCAAATGATTAACAAGATCTCGGGGGTTACTGGACCAAAGTTCACAAAATTTTTACCAGACGTAGAGGAATCGTCACCGATGTTATCGAAACAATTCGCGTTGCAATTCGTCCATCCGTCACAAGTCGGTGTTGTAGCAAAACGGCTAAACATAGAATCGCGCAAACAATGCTGCACGATAGCCACGGACTCTAGTTTCATAATGTGATGTAAAAGATCTTTACGAAACTCCGAAAAATGCCGGTGGGTAGGTAAAATTGCGTTTTTCGACCGGTCGAGAGGTCTCCGTCTCAGACGCCTTACGGCCGAAAATTTATGCATGTTTATCCGCCACGGTCGTGAGCGTCCACGGTGCGCTGGCGGAGTAATACGCGGTGTCACTAACAACTCTGGTGGTAGTTGAATCTGATGATCACAGCTTGCTACAGTCCCGTTGACGTCAACAAGGTTCGTCGTATGTTGATGACATCCACGGCATCGCATGCTCGTTATGCGATAGTTGAATGATGCATGTATAAAACTATGCGCGTAGCGGAGTAAAACGTGGCATCTCCTGAAAGTGCTCCTCAGACTAACACACAATCTGCTTGCGTTATTCGTACAACAGTAGGCCAAGGTTTCAACTGACACAGCGCGTAGCGCGGCTCTCTCGGCGATAGCTGAGCTTTTTGTTCTCCTAGAGGTTTTTCGGTATACTTTAGCTACACACGAGTCTTCCTACTATTTTTAACTAGATGGAAAGTACTCTGAGAGAGTACAAATCCCTGCGAAAGCGTTTTTGTCGCCAACACTTGGCAACAATTGCCACACTTACTATTTTGCGGCTCGCTAGTTTCGAATTACCCGACGGAGCTATTTTGTAAACAATCGCCGGTTTACGGAGTTTTTTGACCGTTACTTCCACATCCCTCTACCGATCGTAACGAAGCACGAACTTGGTCTTTCCTTTCCCTCTGGGAAACTACGCATAAAATTTGGCGCAAATCCGTTCACATTTTTTGTTATCGTGGTCACAGACAGACAGACACACACACGCACACACACACAAACCAAAGCCGGTGAAAACATATTTTCTCGCTTTCGCGGGGATACTAATGTCATGGTACTAGTTTGGGTCCTTGACATTGCTGTTAAAATAGTCGGCACCTACATTATTATTTATTAATAGCTAGGCGTGGCTGGTGTTCTGGTCTTGCTGCGATGTAAATGTCGGTGGGTCTCGACTGGTTGTGTATGTCGGTTGCATTGTTTAGTTAGTATGGATTAGTAAGCATATCAGTCAGTTCGGATTAGTTAGTGCTTTAGTCATTAACTCATTATGGTCTAGTCTGAATGAATGTAGAGTGAATGTGTGAGAAATTGTTACTTTTAAAGTTAGTCGTCGGAATGCAAGAATGATTCAGTTCAATCAATGAATTTGTTTATTTGCTCACAAAAGCAGCATAAAAATAAAAGCGAAACACAAGTGCTAAGAGCAAGACGTACAAAGCTCGATAGTAGCACGCTCCTATCGAGAAATTTAAAAATGTGACGAACTTTGGTCCAGTAACCCTTGAGTTTTGCAGGCGCGTTTGTGCCGGGCGGGCTACACGCTGGGCTTTGCCACGCAGTTCTAGTTGTGTAAATATTATGACAACTCGTACGTCGTGAGTCCCTGTGGGGCTGCCTTGGTACCGACCGACATAGGATTCCCGATTCATGGGCGGGACGGGCTGTAGCCTGCCTACAGTGGCGGCAGCTGTTTTAACAGTGAACTGAATAATTCACAGCTTCCACCACAACAGCGCCAAAATACGTGACCGGACTGTTGAATGTGACATCAACAGCTGGCGGAAAGTGGTGGACAGCGGACGACCGGCAAGAATAGTGCTGCGTTTTGGCTGATGTGATTCTGAACAGGCGTGGTTAGTGTGATTGCCAAGTCGTCAGCGAGAGACAATAATACGAGACTTTTTGCACACAAAGTTGCCAGGTGACTCAGTTAAACTATTGTTTTCCACTTTCAAGAACTTTCGGAACTTGTGAATACCTGAGAATCTGAGATATTTCATTGTTTTAAATATTAACATTGACAAAGCCATGATTATAATTAGTTGAAGCTTAAAGGTCTGTTCGCATCGCCGAGACTGGACTGAACTGAACACTGTTGTCCAGAGTAATTTGGCAAGAGGCCGCATCGCTGTCTTCTCGCCCGTCGTCGCGGCAGCGAATGCATTCGTCCGCTGCATGCGATGGGCAGGCACATTCACCTGCAAGTAGGTATGTTACTATTGGCCGGCATACGTCCCCGTCAAAAGTGCTCTTTCCCGTGAGGCGATCTGCAGGGGCGGTTCTAGGTATTTTCATTTGGGTAGGCCAGTCAAAGGCCAAGCAAATTTTGGGTAGGCCAACAGAAGTGGGTCATGGGGATGATCCGCGCCGTTTGGGTAGGCCAGGAACGAGTTTGGGTAGGCCGGCCTACCCGGCCTAATGGCTAGAACCGCCTCTGGGGATCTGGACCCCATCTATTACACCATGGTTTTTTGGACCAACAAGAGTCAGCCACTAAACGGCATCTCGATCGGTTCAGCAGTTTTTGCACAGCTCAACCGTGCGCCCAACACACAGACACGTAGACGATGCTACGTGTGACATCTGTAGCAATAGGCCGCATCCATGCAGACGAGGCGGCCTAACAATATTGATCAGTTCTATTCAGTTCAGTTGCTATGTGGACGGGTCGTGTATCTTTTGGATACGATGCTGTAATATACAATACATGTAATTTACTTTTTTCGTTCGAAGAAAATTATTGGTCTTTTATCATTCACGTCTTATATTATAAACGAGGAAATACAGTACGAGATCGTATAGTGGGTCTACAAGTACGCGACACTGTCTCAAAAATGCGCCACGTTTGGCTTACTGTAAAAACATCGACAGTGTGTTGATAAGCTTACGTAGATACTAAGTGTACGTACCATTTTCCACCTAGGGCCGGTTCTTCCACCGCAAATTAATCTCCCTTTAACGTTAATAGGAGATTAATTTGCGGTGGAAAAACCGGCCCTTGCCTTAATCTTTGTTATGAGTCTACACGGCCTTTAGAAATCTACTTTATAGTAGGACAACGCACACTTCACTCGTAAGCCAGCTGCTACTGAAGCTGGCGATAGAATTCATCTTGCTGCCTGCACCGTTTCTTCTGAGCTAATCGGTTTTTGTTTTTAGTTTTTCCTTAATTTGTTGTTTCTGTGCCGTGCGCTAGACTAGGCTGCCATTTTATCAGCTTTTGAGCGCACGTAAATATATCGTATCGTATCGTATTGTATCGTATTTTATCTCGCTAAGGCCATCAGACAGTCTGAGCCTGTCCGATTGAGTACCGAATTTGGGAACAGATGCGGGAACATGTACAACTCATCCGTCCGTGCATGACAATAGCGACTTATAAGAGCGCGTTATTGACACTTGGGCAAGCATCCGGCAGAGCGTCGTTGACGGAACCGTTGCACGCAAAATGGCAGAAGATTACTATTCTGAACATCTGCAGCCAACCGGCTCTTTTCAAAGCCATCTGGCCACGGAATCCGCTAGTTTCAGAGCTACTCAAGTATGCTGAAAAACGGTTTATGCCGCTAGTGCATATGTAGACTAACAGCTTTTTAAGGTAGTGGCCTACACATATTGCACATACTGGCCCGCCTACACACAGTGTGGGGGGCAGACTAGTGATGCACTTTGGTGTCTGTCGTCGTAGTTTGTCGTCGTCTGTAACACTCATGGAGCTATAATTAGACTGGTGGCGGCATTACGTCATCGCCTTGCGTGCGCGGGTGAAGCCGTATCCAGTCTAATTATAGCTGCATGGTAACACTGCATGGCGGGCCAGTAGTTTCGTCCCGTTAGGGCGACAACTTGTTAAATTCTTAATTTATTGCATGAATATACCTTCACCATTTTTTGTGATTTAGCAGCACGAAAATAACTCGGCATTATAATAATCGTGGTCCGTCTCTCAGTTTGATAATATTTGAAATGGACTTTATGTGTGGATGCTGTTCAGAAGGTAACAATGTCGCAGTCGTCCGAGATCTACACCTCTCGTATCAACACTACAGTTCATATCTCGCTGTCGTCCATCAGTCACAGGTCGCCTCGTCTACGACTGACTTGTGACGACGCTTCGACTACGTTCAGTCGTCTTGAGTCGTACCCTACGAGCAGTCGTGGTACGATCGATCCGAGCTTCAGCTCGTCCGTTCGTCGCGGCTCTCTGACTCTGATTGTCCGTCCTCCAATCTCAAGCACGTCGACATGTCGTCTCTCTACGTCGAACGGCACTCACTACTCGACGTCGGCAGTCTCGCACGCCCATGATCGTCACCTCGCCAGACAGGACACCGGCGTTTTCGTCGAGTCTTCGGGCTGGTCGGGTCGCCGGCGCCGCGACGCGCCGGCCCCGCCGCGGCTGCCGGACTACGCGGCGATCGAGCCGCCACCGCCGTACATCGAGCCGCCACCGCCTTACAACCCGGAATTTCTAGCACCGACCAATGGTCGTGGTTGGTCGGGTGCTGTCGGACGTGGACCGTCGTCGACTCCAGGTCGCTGTCCGCCGCCACCGCCGCCGTCCAGAAGCTCCGTGACTTCGCCATCCTCGCTGCCCGTGGTTGCCGAGCAGCGCATGATGATACCAGTGAGCGTCTACGAAGACGACGACGACGACGACGTTTTCTTCACCGAAAAACCGACGACGCTTGAACACGGACTGAAAACGAGATTTTAGGTCGACTCCTCCGAGTCGACCTAATAAAGTGGGTCTCAAATGTCCGTCCGTCCACAAAAACTTTCTTCGATTTTAATGAAATTTGGTATGTATATAGAAGTCGACGAGTAATGCATGATGGTATGCAGTATGACCCGATCCAGGGTCAAGGTCAAGGTCACGAGCCCTTGAAATTCGGAAATTCGACCATTTTAAAGGCTATCTCCTCCCCCATTTATAATGGGAGCTGGCAAATGACCACAGATTCTTACATTAGGGCACAATACCTAAAGCTTATCAGGGCCGGATTTTTTATTTTTTTCTATTTTTTTGTCACGTGACTTTGAAATTGGCAGTACGTGCATGTAGGAGTCGACCGCCAGTCCCCTACGGGCTAATTTATTGAACTAGTGATGCGTCGTGGACACAACAAATTCACAACTGGTGCGAAACATTCTGGCGTATTCACTAAATCACGCGCACTCTTTATGTTGAAATAAAATTGTCGAAGTTGTATGATGAACAATTACGTGATCGTGTTTATAACTTTGCTTTTATTGTATAGTTCTTATCGGTAACTGTGAATGAACGTTATAGTCCGTATAGTTTGGTAACAGAACAGTGTTTTATGGACAAAAAGTTGTATTGCGCTTTACAGATCTTTTATTTTTTAATGGTATTATTAGCCTATTACATGATTTTAACTTGAAATAGTCATATAGTTACTAAACACTGCAAGTGTACGAAAATTCATATTTTTAAGTCTGATGATGCTAGTGTACAGTTAGTCCAATATGACATTGACCCATGCAGTTAAACACTTTACTTGACGAATTAAATTGTGTTGACTTCATAGATACATGTACTTCAAATAGTAGCCTATACGCGCGTGTATCTTGAGTATTTAGCAACAAATTTTTATAGCAGATGCATGCGCCACTATTAAAGTGGTGTCTTTGATGATGATTCGGTTAATGTTTCGACTCGTATACTCTGTAAATCTTAGTGTTTATTATGTTTCGTGCCAACTTCTACAGTAAAAGAAAACTGACCTGTTGCTTTTTAATCTGTTTTTGGACTTATAATTGTAACGAATTATGGCCGGTTCTGGCTGCATTTTTTCGGCCGGAATCCGAGTAACCTCTGCAGCAGCGCGATACAGAGGTCAAATAGCAACTATTGATGAGCCGCATAATAATAGCGAGAAGAAGCCAGCACTCACAAGAGTGCGATGACCCACGCCGGCACTGCTTTTTGTGACTTCTGACGTTTTGACGTTTTGACGTGTTGGCCCTAAAATAATTGGGTTTTCAGGACCATCGTAAAATATGTATCAAGTTTGGTGATCCTGGCTGCATAGTCTTTTGAGATATCATGCGTAAAAACAGACAGACAAACGCCATTGAAAATCCTACCGCCGCGACGCCCGTCGGCGTGGGTGGTAATATTAATAACAACAACAAACGATTGATTGAAATAACCTTCTACAAAAGATCAAGCTTAGAGATGTTGACATAGGAAGACACGAAATAATAAATGAAGCAACGAGACTGTACTAGCGAGAATAAATGCTTGATGCATAGGATTTCGCAGAGGTGAAGACACTTTATGGATATGTGCAAAGAAGAGATAGCTTTCTGAACGAGAAAGCACAAGATGTCAAACGTTTGCTGTCGATATGGACGACATTCAACCTGCTTGTACTGACTTGGCAAGAAAAAATATTCGACCATAATTTATCGTAGTGCCGTATTTAATTTATCTCACAAAACCGAGCAGCTGGTTTGAAATAGGTACTAATGGCTGAGTTGGTGTTTTACGACTGTTGGGCTAAAAGTACAGTAGTACAGGCGAAGACGAACAGAGAAGATCTCGATTGCATGCGACAGCGACTGATATCTTGTCGTGTGCGCACATATTGCTGCCTGCTGCTGCTGCCGACACCGTATTCACGATTATTAAATAAATCGCCCTCGATCAAAACCAAACCGACATCGACCGGTTCCATTTGCTCTGTGTTGACTCGGGCAAACCGTTTGAGAACGGCGTGCAGGAGATGGAGGGAGGCGTACGGGGAGGGATCCTTATCACGGCGTGCAGCTGCAGCTGCAGCGGCAGGTGTCGTCTGATGTCACGACGGATGACGCAGCGACAATTGATCTTCATTGATCCAATAGAACACCTTGTTGTTCTCTTGCCACGTCACACCTAGCAGCTGCTGCAGCCTGCTTGCCTGCCAAATTGATACGAACTATTACACCTTGCAACCTCGCAGCTTATTCATGTTATTAGCAGCTGCAGCGAGCGCGGATATTGCTACTCGTCGGCCTACGTAGAGTTCATGTAGCTTAAGCATGATGCGGTACTGAGGATGCACAGGTGACCTAAGGTGATGACTTGAAATAGGCCTATGTAGCACGGCGAATTATAATTCTCGTCTCACGGTTACGGTCTGGCAACGTTGCCTGTTCTAGTCTACGCCCACATGGTCAGTGACTGAGTCGTCGTGATCAACAGGTGCTCGGCGATATCATGGCGCTATGATGGATTCAACTATATATGACGCCACGATTCATAGTCGAGACTCGCCCTATGGACGACGTTGAAGCTGCCAAATGAGATGCTTCGACGAAAAACGACTGACTGTGCTATTTGGATGAGGATCAATAATCGATATAAGAACTTACAATCTCATATTTACCTCTAAGTAAGAAAGGCTTAGCATCAGATATCGGCATCAGGTAGGCATTTCAACCTGCTGTATATGAATGACGTTATTACACTAGCGTGTTATTTCTGCTAAACGTCCCCTGTAATGTTCTGTGTGCGTCAAAAGAATTGTGTAGATTAGATTAGATGGCTTCCAATTGGACCGTTCATGGACCTCAAGAGATGATCAACGACGCAAAACAAAATTTGACCCGTGACTGACCATTGACGACCCGTGGGTGACCACTGCCGGTAGTAAAACTGTAACTCCAATGCATTCATCACACAGCTGTTCTTATCTCTGTACGCAGCAATAACAATGCGGACTATGACGGACATGATGGTTACCACTGCACCACTAAAAATGTTACTTCCGGCGCTCACGACTTTATGTTCATAAATGCCGAACAGGTTTGGTAAACTGTCCTGAAAATATGTATATATTACGCACGTGTTAATGCAGCAAGTATTTGTTTTTTGTCGCTACTTCCGATTCACGTTTAATTAATTAAGTTAATGTTTTACGTCCCACTCGACACAGAATCGGTCATTTAGGGAACGTTATTCCTAGCCAATCTCTTGGCTTGGTACTGAAGAAACTAACCGCAATGACATGTGGGCTAACTGTTTGTCATCGCAGTTCTCGCACTGGCCTAATATCAGCGGGTTAATCTGAGTGGTTGCAGCTATAGTCTCAGACTGCTCGCTGGTATTGAGCTGATACGTGCATCTTCTTCGCATCATCTTTTAATTCTGTCGTCTACAGAACTTTACGCACCCTACGCAGTTGTATCACATTGCGTCGATTGCGAATCCCCGAACTTAGTTGTTCAGCAATCTGTCCTTCTGTCGGTATGTCCGTCTGTCTACGCCACTGCAACGCTACATTCCGTGTTACATTAAAATTGTGCAAAGTCCATTCTAGCATTTCTAGACAATACAATGGTTGATAACAGTAGTCCGTGGAATTGTAGTCCCCGTCTACGACGTACGATGGTCATGATTCGTTGACAAAACTTGCGTTGAGACACAAAAAATCGGCGAAGTCCACAGTTTGAAGGGGGAAGGAAGTGCCATTATTTATATAGGGTGGCCTTCAATGTAAAGTAGCGAGATTAGCACGTATTTTAAAAATTAGCTACATCCGTTCATCCGTTTTGATATAGGTTAAGGTATATACATGCAATAAATTAAGAATGGATTCGCGCATTTCTAGGCTATATAGTATACAGTGGTTGATAACAGTAGTCCGTATGCAATTGTGTAGACGAAAGCGATTGCCGCCAAATTGACAACGCGCAGTCAACACGTTGGAATTATCTTTAAAAGTCCATTCAAGGTGTATTTTTTATTTGTCACTAATGGCATCCAAGCCAATATGTGCCATAGTTTTCAAGATAGGCCTATTAAACTTTAAAAGTTTTTAATCAACCAAAATTACCTCTGAAGTCACTGAGTGCTGCATGACGTCTTATTGGTCTTTCACTGTAGCTGTGCTTCTTTCTCTCGTACCGTTTCCAAGCTTACGCATAATGTCCGATCACTACTTGATTCAAGATATTGGCCTTGAGTACTGAAGAGGTTTCCAAGAGCTAAAAACTGCCTCTGAATGTTACTTAAAACTGAAAGCGTACGTATTTGCGGCATGAACACCATCCGGTGCTCTTCCGACGTTTTGCGTGTCTGGCACCGTTATATAAGACTCTTGACTTACTTACTTACTTACTTACTTAAGATTACCGGCAACGACACGGTTCGTTGGACTATTGAATAGACGGCTTAAGTCATCGTCTGAAATAGGAGTCTCATCTTTGATATTTTCGTGTCGCCTGTTAGCCCTTTAGTAACTTTGCGTTTATCGCCGTATAATAATGACAACTCTACTACTACTACTACTACTACGGGGTGGCGCAGAAATTGGAACATACATACTGTACGTAAATATTTGCTCAATCGTGGTTTATTTGTGTACCAACCCGATGTTTGTTTCAATATACTAAGAGAAACTTAGCTTCTATTTTTTTTATAAAATTTGCTCATCATTTTTTTCGCGTACCCGTCCTTTGTCAACTCGCAGTGCAGAATTGAAACATTATCATTACATGTAAACAGATTTGCTGAACACGTTGTGAATGTCGACAAAAACAATACGTGTATTTCAATATCAACACGATTACAAAGAATGCTAAGTCTTTGTTTTCATTAGACCCTCGGCCCTCGGAATCTGGATAGATAAAACCGTTACTGAGTAAATATCACGTAAAGTATATATTTCTGCTTTTTATGCCACCCTGTACTTCTTATTCTAGTCGCAAGTATCAAACAGCGGTGTGGCCTCCGATAAACTTTTGATGCGGTCTCTCTTCACGATGTTCTTGTCTCCCGTGTTAAGAAAGTGTATTTTTATCAGCCTGTAATTTAATTCATATCATTTATCTTTTTGTGCTCGTAAAGATGTCTATTTAGTTGTTTACTCTTTTACGCACATTTAAAATTTTAACGCTAGTCTTATATTTTATAGATGAGGAAACGTTTCACTTTTTTGTTTATGTCGCAATTTTTACGTTCTTAAGTTGTTTGTTTTTTAAGATTTTTTAGTTTTAAAAACGTTGTCAAAGTAACATGTAGACATTGAAAATTTCAATGAAAAGCACTTTTAAAAATGGCGATGACATGACGTTATTTATCTTTTTGAGTCGACTAACCTAGTTGACTGTATTGACCTATTAATAACTCACTTTCAAGTTATTTTTGGCTACCATTCAGGAACCATATTAAAAGTCGTCTTATACTTACAGGCCTATTAGTCATGATAGGCAATATGCATTTTGAACATAACAAGCGTAAACTTTTATGCAACGTTTATAAACGTTTAAAAAAATTTGGTCACGTGTTTATGTTTTTTCGACCCTTTTATTTTTATTTTAACGTTTTTTGCATCTATGCACTTGGTCTTCTGTAGTAGTTGGATGTTGGATAGGTTATTAGTATATTAGGGTTCCAGTAGCAATAAATAATAAATGTAGTATGGGCGGGTATATAAATTATAAACAAATCTTGATATTCTTATGTTTATTGCTATTGGTATGATTATTAAGCCTAGCTGTCTCAATGTTGACAAGGTAATAATTTTTAATATCAATTTCATAAATAGCTCTTATTCATGCTACTATGATGGTAAATACTTTTCTAATAATAATAACGGAATGTATTGTTTTTTTTGGGTGAATAATAATATTATTAAAATGGTATAGAATAGATACTCCTGCACGTGTACTGGTCACGTTCGTGAGCCATGCAAAAACGGCTGAACCGATCGAGATGACGGTATGCACAGCCTAGTGGTTGTCGACGCTGCTGCTGGTTAGTTATGCATCTGTGGGATTTATTACCATCATTTTCGACGTTATTTGTTACCATTATTGCATATGCATATTACAAAATATGACGACTGCTGTCGAAGTTCGCACTGCAAAACAACGTTTCTCGCGTCCAAGTCATTCACACTCTAGGCTACATAACGCAAGTCACCATAAGCAACGCTCATTCGGTATTCACGGAACACAGTCACGAAACAACGGAGTTACTTAAGTGCGTGCGTGGTCCACGATCGGCGTCATAAAGACGTCTCGGCGACGTCGTAAGCCATCACGTGACACAGCGACGGCGGAAATGACGTCAGAGTTCCTCGAAACGGTCGGTGACCGCCCCACACGGCGGCTGATGACGGATCGTGCAGTGAAAGGGCAGTCATCCGGAGAGGCTGTGTCATAAAGTTCAGCGGAAATGGCAAGTTGGGCGGAAGTGAGTACGGTCGGCCATCGTTCATCCAACTGACGAGGTTGGTCGATTGATCACATTGCATCTCGTCAAAGGTTTCCGCCTGTAGCCGGGCACCAACGAACACTTCCCCGGGTTCTGGCTGTCGGTAAAAGTTGCTGAAGTAGCGAATCTTCTTTGTCACTGCTGCGTTTCCTGTCGCTTTTATTCCGTCGCCGTCCCCAGCCGCTGCTGCCGTTTTGAGCACTGGCGTTTGTAGTTCGTCGAGATCTTGTCGTCGATTCGCAAGAGGGCGCATCAAGTCGGCGCTGGTTTGATCGAGTTCGCCAGGCGGAGACACGTGTCTGCGTTTCGGCGTCGTCGTCGTCTCCGGCTTGTGACAATTCTCGACGTTGTCTGTCGCGCGTTTTCGACGATGAACTACAGGTTTTACAACAACCACACTTTCAGATAACGTTTTCTCTCGAACTTCCGGTACTGTTGCTGCTGTTGTTGATGCATCCGTTCCGTTAGACTTAACAGTCCGTCGCAACGACTGCTTCGCGCGAGAACGATGATTCTGAAACCATGTCTGCATCAATACAACAATAACTTCACATTTATCACTTCACTCAACGAAAGAATTGTTCGATTGTCCTTGTCTCTAAGTTATAGATAGGGCTTTAACGACGTGTTTTCAATGATATTAATTATTACGCATAATTTTATGTGTCGGATTTAGACTGCCATTATTCAACGAAGTGAACGTCAAAAGTGATGTTTATAAAATTATGTTCCTTTTATTATTAGGCCGTGTCTCATGCAGTCAATGCATAAGATGTGGCCTATTACTACAGATGTCGCACATAGTTTGGCCTGTGTGTCTGTGTGTGTGTTTGGCATAAGGATGTACTGTGTAAAAACGGCTGAACCGATCGAGATGCCGTTTGGAGACTGTCATTGACCAAAGGAACCATGTGTGAGATGGGTGTCGAGATTCCTCCTCGAGCATGGGCAATTTTGGGGTTATCTAGCCCGTTGAAAAACAATGGGAGTCTTTGCTGCGGTGTACGAGGGACTTGAGCGTGTCGTTGTACGCTGCCACTAGATCACTGATGTCGGATGGCAGTGAGCGTACGAGAGCTGGCTGACAAAAGTCATGCTCGAACTCATCGTAGTATGTATGCTGTTATAGACAACGATGTCGAGGTGAAATTATTGCAGGATACCTAAGGTAAGCTGAGAAAAGTGGACAGAATCTTGACAGTAAAATTTATCTGTGCATATCAGTAATGACACTCAAAAGAACTATAATGGTTATCATTCATATCATTCATATAGGCCTACTGTCGAAGGGGTTCAACTGTCTAATACAACTGAAACTGCTAATTTCGAAATAGTTATTGATAGTAAACTTAGGTTCGATAAACATATAACATCAGTGTCAGTGGTTAGTAAAAGCACTGTCAACAGCAGTTTTGATCAGGAGCTGTTTCAGATCTGAACACCAAAGTATGCCATTTAGAGCACTTATTGTGTTTGTGATGCCTCTTTTACAATACTGTTCACCTGCTTAAAACTCTTGTTATTATCATTGTCATAGAGATAACATTGAATCTGTTCAGCGTAGGATACGAAGTACATTAGTGTACCTAAATTTATCCACATAAAAAACGAGATAGTCGCTGAAAACTGAGCCAAGAATTAAAGTAGACAATAACAAGGTGGTTGACTGGTCCACCGTGTGCTGCTCCTGGTGCGTTACGTTGCATATGCGAGTGTTACAGACGACAGACGACGACAGACGACAGACACCAGCGACCGTTACTAGTCTGCCCCCTACACTGAGTGTAGGTGGGCCAGTAATAAGTTTCCTTGCAAAATGCACACATGCCAAGCCAAAGTGGCCAGTCGTGAAGGAGAAACATATCAATGGTATTGTAGTATTGGTATTGTAGGGTTTAACGTCCCACTCGACACATTATAGGTCATTTCGGAGACGATTTTACAGGTCAGATGATTCAACCAACAGTGTAATAGCACTGAATGATGATAGTCTTCCAGATCAAGGGCCATTCCCACAGGCTCAGCAGACTAAAAGGTAAAGAAAAGGATGTAATAAAAAATTTGTTCTATATATAGCACCAAGTACACCGAAAACACAGAGGCGCTCGGAAGACAGCTAAGCCAAGCAAGATCAACGCCCGATCCAGTCGACTATGTATGAACTGCTCATTATATAGGTGTGCATAT
>Ga0209780_1001705_pt1 | contig 14844 bp, 14 predicted proteins | sample WorMetexBAHAMAS2_FD_187384 | JGI IMG/M metagenome (GOLD analysis project Ga0209780, IMG submission 187384) | Marine gutless worms symbiont microbial communities from Max Planck institute for Marine Microbiology, Germany - Inanidrilus exumae... | ecosystem: Host-associated > Annelida > Digestive... | reverse complement strand
TTTATAGCCACCACCAGGCGCAACAGCGGTGCCCCGGAGCTTGCGAGTCTCGCGACGGAATTTGGAATGGGAACTGGTGGACAACCATTTGGGGGGAGGAATCCGTGTGTTCTTGTACCCCCCCCCCTGATGAGTTTGATCTGAGGGCTTGCGTAGACGTGGTGTCGACCGTGCCGTTGTCGCTCTACGAGGAACGGCAGACCGACGAGGGCTATGTTTGTGAAGGCGGGACTTGGAACGTAACAAGTACGGATAGCAGCGGGGACCTGAGGTATAAGACATACCACTTGATAGTCAAGCAAAATATTGAGCCTGAGGCTACCGTGGTGATAATCATGGTGAACGATACTGGCTGCACCGCGCGCAAATCGACGGCGCTGGATGGCTGGACCGGCAATCTTTGGCACTGGGGTATACCCCCGCAGAATGTTGATGGTTACGATGTTTTTGCTAACCTCGACCAAGGAGAGCAAGCGCGCCTGACGGCTGAGTATGGGAGCAGGGCCGAAGCGGAGAAAAAGTGTAGCACTTTTAACCACCCCAATCTAAGGTCGGTCACCTTGGAAAGCGTAGAAAATCCGCCGCCCATAGACGACCCCTGGGGTGATTGGTGGTAGGAATAGGCAAGTTTTTCGCAGGGTGGGTAGAGCGAAGCGAAACCCACCTCAGATATCTATAAACTTGTGCCGGACGAGGTTTGCAATCCCGTTCCACATAATTTGTGGACGGGGAAAGTAAAAATCTAGTACAACGGATTCGGGGAACAAACGGATTGGTTTTAGCAAGCGTAGGGTGCGTCCTACGCACCATCTCCCCGCACGTAGTTAATCTACATCGACATCAAAAATGTGCGCGGGACGCACCCTACGCTCGCTTTTGAACGTCACTACTGCGAACTCGAACTTTGTGCAAGATGTATTCGATGCGGGGAATTTGATCGCCTAATATTTCACCGGATTGCAGTTTTTCAATAATGGGTTCGATGTCAGAGCGTATGTTTCGTCGGCAAAAGTTTTTGCCCCGCAAAAACTTTTGCCGACGAAGGTATTTTTTTGCCAAGTGCCGCATGTTACGTTTCAATTCGGAAGCGTATATAATTTCCATATTTTGTAAGACTCATTCAGTGTCAATGCCATCCCATAAACGACTGACAGGGTAAATCTCGCCCGATAGAATTTCTTTCCAAGCTTGGCGAAAACTTTCTTCAGCCGTGTTTAAAGTCATACTTTCACGATAAGATTTGACGATACGTAAGAGTATGGGAAGATATTCCACGGGTGTTTGTTGAATTTCTGTGGCAAGTTGTTGTCATCATATGAATTATCCCTGCGTTGTTGCACGATAGCAGCATTTTAAAGCGAAGTTAATTGTTCTTATTGCTTAGCTAATAGCGTTGCGGCGCGGGAACCGAAAAAATCACTGTGAAGCAATAGGCAGTCGAATATAAAATCGACTCCCTTTTCCGATCTCACTTTCAACGCCTATTGTGCCGCCATTTGTTTCTACAAAGTCTTTGCATAAAATTAAACCTAAGCCAGTTCCCCGTTCATTTGCTGTCCCTTTTGTGGAGTGACTTACATCTATTCTGAACAGTTTATCAATGTCTTGGGATTTGATGCCAACGCCAGTGTCTTTAATTGAGATTTCAAGCTTAGAACTCTTTTCTCGAGAGGAAATTTCCACCTGTCCGTTTTGAGGTGTGAATTTGATCGCATTGGAGAGTAAGTTTCTAATCACTGTATTTAGCATGTGTTCATCGGCAAAAACATTTCCTTTGTCAATAGAAGAGAATATCTTGATATTTTTATCCATTGCTTGTGCATTTAACAGGCTGACATTATTGTCAATTATAAACTTCAAGTTTAAACTTACCGGTTGAGCTTTGAGAGCACCAGTCTGCAATCTCGACCATTCTAGCAAGTTTTTTAACAAATCTTGGCCTATTTTTGAATTTTGCAGAATCATCTGCATAAATTGTTCTTTGTCAACTTTGTAATCGCCTACTAAAAACTCAGTTAGTCCAATTAACCCATTGAATATGTTACCAAAATCGTGTGCTATAATGGATAATAATTTGTCTTTGGTGGCGTTGGCTTGTCTTAATTGTTCAACGGTTTGTTCAAGTTCATCCTCGGTGGCTTTCATTTTTAGATGCGTGTGAACGCGAGTGATTAACTCTTCGGCGTTAAAAGGTTTGGTGACGTAATCAACGGCAGCCAGTTGAAAGCCTTCAATCACTTTTTCTTTCTCGGTTTGAGCCGTCAAAAAAATGACGGGTATTTTGGCGAATGCCGCATTTTGTTTTAATCGCCTGCACACTTCAAAACCGTCCATATCGGGCATCATCACATCTAGCAAAATGAGATCAGGTGTCTTTTTGAGAATCGTCTTGAATGCCTGAACACCACTTTTGGCGAAAATAAGACTATAGCCCTTTTTTGTCAGCGTATTTCCTAATACTTTCAGGTTTTGTGGATCGTCATCCACAATCAGGATGAGTGGTGATTTATTCATATTTTTTTTGTTTAACTGATGTTACGCAGTCCAGTTCCCACACCTCGTTTTAGAATGAGAAAAAGATAAAAATCTAGTACAACGGATTAGGGGAGTAAACGGATTTGAGCTTTGAAGACATTAACAAAGGCTCTTAGCAAAAATGTTTAAAACCAATCCGTTTAATCCCCTAATCCGTTGTGCTAGATTTAACAGCAATGAACATATAGGAAGAAAAATGCGTAACCTCTTGTGCCGGACAGGGTTGATATGCGACACAGAGCGTATTTAATGATACCGCCCCGTATCCCCCCGTATTCCGTGCCACATCCCCCGTATCATCATCTGGATGCGATGCCAGCGTGGCGCGGCGAATACCGCATAAAAAATGAAGCGGAGAATTAGGCGCCAAGCATCGGTAATTTTCCAACACCAGGGAATAAATGATTTTTTATACAATAAAATCGCATTGCGAAACATATAGTAATTACGTAATGGACTGTGCAAGGGCAAGGATGCTTTTCGTAGTGGATGTTTAACCATTTTATCACCCATGGCATGTCTCAGCACCGCATTACACACGCCAAAGGATTTGAGTCCGTAACTGTTGGCACGTAATCCCCATTCTATATCGACATAATCGATAAACAGCGAGGCATCAAACAGTCCCACTGTGTCGAACACGCTGATTTTAATTAAGGAGCCAGAAGTAATCAAGTATTCTACCGGATGAAATTCTATTTGCTTAGAACAATTGATTCGCCACATCCAACAATTTTTAAATTTGATAAACGAGGCAGCTTGATTAATGCGACTGTCCACGTATTTTGGACCAACTAAGGCAATGGGTACGCCCTTAGTTTCCAAATGTTTATGGGTTGTCAACAGCGAAGAAACCATGTCTTGATCTGGTAAACTGTCTTGATCAAATAAAACGACGTATTCAAAATCATGCTCTTTCGCCCAACAAATGCCCTTATTATGGGCTGCTGCAACGCCAGAATTGATTTGATCAGATAGAAAAAAACAGGAATATGGATAGCTATTTTGTTTAAACCAAGTTTTGACAGTGTCGGATTCAGTATTGTCAACAATTACCACCGCCTGGAGCCGTGACTGCAAATTAGTCAGCAGTTGTTGTAATATGTAAAGATTAGGTTTATAAGTCACAACAATGCCACAGATGCCATCATACTTCTCCATAATGTAAGCCTTCTTTGAGCCAGCGCTGGATTAAAAATTGACACTGTTCAGGATATTCTTTAAATAATATCTTGCCGGCTTTTACAACATCCTCTAACAGGGGTTTATCCCGTTGTAAGTCAGCAACTCGTAAACTCATCGCCCCCTTTTGGCGCGTTCCCAACACTTCTCCTGGTCCTCGTATGTCCAAATCGCGTTGTGCAATCGCAAAACCGTCGTGGGTGTCACGTATAGTGGATAGGCGCGTCGCCGCGATTTCTGATAAAGGCGGTTGATAGAGTAAGACACAATGACTTTGTAAGCTGCCTCTACCGACACGCCCCCGCAATTGGTGGAGTTGCGCTAAACCTAAACGTTCGGCATTTTCAATAATCATTAAACTGGCATTGGGCACATCAACGCCAACTTCAATTACTGTGGTGGCTACTAATAAATCTAGTTGCTTGGCTTTGAAATCGGACATAACTTGTTCTTTTTCTTTCGCTTTAATGCGTCCATGAACTAGCCCGATACGCAAATTTGGCAAAGCTTTTCGCAACTGCTCTGCCGTTTCTTCAGCCGCCTGAAATTGCAACACTTCCGATTCATCTATTAAAGTACAAACCCAGTAGGCTTGACGTCCCTCGTTTTCACATACGGATTGAATTCTAGCAATGACTTTGTCACGGCGTGTATTGGGGATAATGGCGGTATTGACGGGAGAACGCCCGGGTGGCAATTCATCAATAATAGAAGTGTCTAAATCCGCATAAGCCGTCATCGCCAAGGTGCGAGGGATTGGTGTCGCCGTCATAATCAGTTGATGTGGACAAAGTCCTTTTTGGCTGCCCTTATTACGCAGAGCTAGACGTTGATGTACGCCAAAACGGTGCTGTTCGTCGACAATCACTAAGCCCAAGTTGGCAAATTCGACTTCTTTTTGAAATAAAGCATGAGTGCCTATAACTAATGAAGCCGTGCCTGAGGCTATTTTTTCTAAAGCTTGTCCACGTTTTTTTTTGGTTAAACTGCCCGTCAACCAAGTGACTTCAATTTCCAATGGTGCCAACCATTGTGTAAAAGTCTGCTTATGTTGCTCAGATAATAATTCTGTGGGTGCCATCACAGCGACTTGATAGCCAGATTCAATGGCTTGCAAAGCGGCAATGGCGGCAACTATGGTTTTGCCAGAGCCAACATCTCCCTGCAAAAGGCGTTGCATAGGATGCGTGGCACGTAAATCTGCGGCAATTTCAGCATCAACCCGTTTTTGGGCAGCGGTAAGTTTAAATGGTAATTGTGCCAACAATGCTTGAATTAATTGACCTTTATTGTTTAAACTGGGAGCTTTCCGATTGCGGGTATGGGCACGTAGGCTATATAAACTGAGATGATGTGCTAATAATTCTTCAAAAGCTAATCGCTGTTGAGCCGAATGTTCACCGGTTCGCAAGGTTTTTAAACAGATATTAGGCGGTGGTTGGTGCAACCAGGTTAGGGCTGTTTTCAAAGGTAATAAGTCGAATTGTTGCAAGATTTTTGCGGGTATATAATCAATAATTTCTTGTGTTTTAAAGATTTGCTTGATAAGGGAATAGAAAATTGATTGGTTTAATTTGCTATTACTAGGATATATTGGCGTTAGGTGTTCTTCTAATAAAGCCGTTGAATTAATATGTTCATATTGCGGATGCACCATTTCTAAAGCTTGATAGCCTTGGCGCACTTCACCAAAGCAGCGTAGCTGAGCACCTGGTTTTAAATTTTGTCGTTGCGACGGATAAAAGTGGAAAAATCGCAACATAATAGTGCCGGTATCATCATTGATCGTACAAATAAGGGAGCGTTTTCGACCTACTTTCACTTCAGCCGCTTGAACAGTGCCTTCAATAAGTACGGATTCTCCGATGCTTAATTGAGCTAAAGGCTTGATCTGTGTACGATCTTCATAGCGCAATGGCAGGTGGAATAGCATGTCTTCGACAGATTCTATGCCGAGACGTGCTAATTGTTCAGCCACCTGTGTACCTACACCGTGTAGAGTTGTTATAGCTGTGGTCATCTGCTAATTAAAAATTCTTGAGACAATACTAAAATAGCGTCCATTTCCACCGCTGCGCCTTTGGGGAGTGCCGCAACCCCTACGGCAGCTCGGGCTGGGTAAGGTGGATTCCAGTATTTTGCCATGATTTCATTAACTAATGCAAAATGGCTCAAGTCAGTCAAAAAAATATTCAATTTGACAATATCGGCTAAATCTCCCCCGGCAGCTTGGGCGACGGCTCGCAAATTGGTAAAAACTTGATGAATTTGTGCTGCCATGTCGCCAGAATGCAAAGTCATGGTATCTGGCACCAAAGGAATTTGTCCAGATAGATAAACCGTGTTGTCGACTTTGACAGCTTGTGAATATGTTCCTATGGCTTGCGGGGCGTTACTTGTATTGATGACGTCAAAGGGCATAGATAAGTACCTGTTCAAAGTTTGGGAAAACTGTATAATATATAAAAAACTGATGTTACGCACTCTCGTTCCTAATAAGAGTACAGCGAATGTAAGACAACGAATAAAAACCAATTCAATAAGCTCATCCTTAGAAATTCTGGGCGCAACCAATCCAAATTAGACTTAACGGCTCCTGTGTATCGCCCGATCTGTACTCACTCACCACACCACCACGGTAAAACAAACTTGGATATCGAGTTAAAGCTAAACCTCAGTGCGAAGGAATAAATATGGCACGTATAACTGTAGAAGATTGTTTAGAACATGTTGATAATCGTTTTAATCTAGTGTTACTCGCCAGCAAACGCGCCCGTCAACTGGCAAATGGCGCAACACCTTTGGTGCCTGCTGCTGAGAATGAGAAACCAACCGTACTGGCATTGCGAGAAATAGCCGCTGGCAAAATTAAGCAAGCCCAATTTTCCAATAGCTAAAAAAAAAATAAAAATAACATGCCCGTTCCGCGAACCGCCCCTCCTCAATTTTTGGCAAGTGACTTATGTGATTTGCTTGAAACCTATCTTGAGCCGCAACAAGTCAAAGAAGTTTATCATGCCTACTTATTCAGTGCCGAAGCTCACGACGGTCAAACGCGGAAAACGGGCGAACCTTATATTTTTCACCCCCTGGCAGCGGCTTATATTTTAGGCCAAATGCACTTGGATACTCAAACACTGTGCGCGGCTCTTTTACATGATGTGATTGAAGATACGGACATCACTAAAGAACAACTAGCCAGCGAGTTTGGCGAAAAGGTTGCTGAGTTAGTCGATGGTGTCAGCAAAATTTCTTCCATACACTTTGAAAACCGTGAACAAGCGCAAGCTGCCAGTTTTCGCAAAATGTTATTGGCTATGAGCCGCGATATTCGTGTGATTATCGTTAAACTCGCAGATCGCCTCCACAATATGCGGACTTTAGGCGCAATGAAGGCGGCATCTCGGCGACGTATTGCCTGTGAAACTTTGGAAATCCATGCGCCGCTTGCTAAGCGCTTAGGCATGTATGCTGTGTCTGTCGAACTGGAAGAACTAAGCTTTGCAGTGCTCTATCCGTTACGCTACCGAGTATTAAAACACAATATAGGGAAACTCTCTAAAAAACGCGCTGATATTTTTCACAGCATTAAAGCCAATATTGAACAAAGCTTTATTCATTGTCATATTGATGCCAAAGTCATTAGGCGGCAAAGGCACTCTTATATTATCTGTAAGGAAATGCGCGAGAGAAAAGCTTCAACGTATAGTGATAAAAGAAAAACTACTTTTTCTCAACTCATGAACCTATGTGCCTTTCAAATTATAACCGAAAACCTTGATGACTGTTATCGCGCACTTGGGGTGATACACAATCTCTATAAACCGAAATATGAGTGCTTTAAAGATTATATTGCTGTTCCTAAAAACAATGGTTATCAATCTTTACATACGCGGTTATTTAGCAATCATGGGGTATTGATTGACATTCAAATTCGTACCCATTCTATGCACCAATTGGCAGAAAATGGTATTACAGCCTACCAACTATACCAGTCCAAGCCAACAGAAAAAACAGATTGCCCGTCTGAAGCAAATTATCTTGCCCGTCCGCGCACACGTCAATGGTTACATAATTTACTAGATATACAACAAAGTACTGGCGATTTGTTGGATTTTTTAAATCATGTCAAAACCGATTTGTTCCCGGATGAGGTGTATGTTTTCACACCTCAGGGAAAAATCATGCCATTTCCTAAACAGGCAACCGCCATAGATTTCGCCTATGCGATACACAGTGAAGTCGGCAACCACTGTATTGGGGTGAAAATTGACAATTTACGGGTGCCCCTTTCCACTTCATTAGTAAGTGGACAAACGGTTGAAGTTTTAACAGCTACATGGGCACGCCCTCAGTTGAGTTGGTTAAATTTCGCGGTGACTGTTCGTGCTCGTAATCACATTCGGCGCTTTTTTAAAAATATCCAAGACGATGAGGCTGTTGTTTTAGGTAAACGCTTGTTGGATAAAGAGTTGACCAGATATAGCCTGTCAGTAGACAAACTTAGCGAAGAAGAACGCACTTGTTTGCTGACCATTTTTAAAGTCGACAAGCTAGAGAGACTATTGCATGATATTGGACTTGGTAACCGTCTGGCATGGATTGTAGCCCGCCAACTTGATCCTGCATCAGATTCATCGAGGAAAGTGCGCCAAGTTGATGATATACCTTTGATTATAAAAGGAACAGAAGGTATATTAGTGAATTTTTCACACTGTTGTCAACCTATACCAGGTGATGAGATTGTCGGTTTTGTTAGTGCCGGTAGAGGCATTACCATTCATATGAGTAGTTGTAAACAACTTGCCAGTTATCAAGCTGATAAATTGATAGCGGTAGAATGGGAATCTGGAATTGAGAGCGAATTTTTAGTTGATATTTGTGTTGAGGTACGCGATCAATTGGGCGTTTTAGCCACCATAACAACGGCACTGGCTAATATGGAGACTAATATTAAACACGTTTCTAATAAAACTATTGATTTGGGTTATAGTACACTGAAATTTGGCATTTATGTACACAGCCGTCAGCATTTAGCGGATATTATGCGACATCTGCGACGAATGAAAAATGTGATTCGTATTCGGCGTGGTAAGGATTAATATGGAAGAAATTTATCAACCCTTAAATGAATCTTTACGACTAGTTGGAGCCATCATGGATGCTGCTGAAGCGCACGGTATGTTATGTGGCTTATTGTGCAGCAGCTCGAAACAGTTTGAAATCGAAGAATGGTTAAAACACGTCCTGGCTCAAACGGATGGCTTGGCTTCAAAATGTGAACAACAATTGTCACTGTTAAAAAATTACACTCAAGCTCAATTGAATTCTCCTCAATGTGAATTTCAACCTTTATTGCCTGGCGATGATATTCCCTTAGCTGAGCGCACTCAAGCACTAGGTGGCTGGTGTGAAAACGTTTTGTTCGGTTTAGCACTCACAGGCGTTGAAATAGAAAAGTTGTCTAATGATGGTAGAGAATTTATAGACGATCTTGTCTCAATATCGCGTGTTGCCCATCCAGATGATAGCGATGAGAGCGAGGAGAATAATTATATGCAAATTGTTGAATATATAAGAATTGGCATCATAAACTTATACGATGAAGTAGTTCGGCAAGAATATGGACAAGGTGGAATTTATGCTGGGAAGGATGCAATGCCATTAAGTTAAGGAAAAATATCTTTGATGTAGTTATAATAAATTTCAAGGTTTGGTGGGTTTAGCTTCGCTGACTCCGTATCGCTCCGGTGCTCGGAGTCCAAAGCTTTAGCTTTGGACGAATCTGCCGCCCAAAGCTAAAGCTTTGGATTCCAAGTGCCAGAAGTATTATGGAACACTACATCCTTAAGTTTTTTTTTATTCTTTCCTCAAAGTATTGCCAAAAATTATTTATTAAGCGACTGTCGTCGAAGGGTTAGTTATAAATTTCAAAGGTTTGGTGGGTTTAGCTTCGCTGACTTCGTATCGCTCCGGCGCTTGGAGTCCAAAGCTGAAGCTTTGGACGAATCTGCCGCCCAAAGCTAAAGCTTTGGATTCCAAGCGCAAGAAGTATTATGGAACACTCCATCCTTCAGTTTTTTTGATTCTTTCCTCAAAGTATTGCAAAAATTTCTTTGAGTTAAACCGGGTACAAACTATTAACGAGTTGATATTGTAGGTAAATACTAATGTCCTCGATTTTGTGTTTTTTTGTAATTTCAGTGGTTTGAGTTGTTTATAAAATCAACGGTTTTTAAACGGCTTAACGATGAATCTCATGCTTTTTCAACATCAAACCTTTTCTACTGTAAAAGCGATAACGATTTCTGCCAGCCTCGAGCGCCATAGGCGTGTCATCAACAATTTCAGCAATTCGTTTAAATTGTTCAAAAAACGGTGGTACTGCATCTGTTAAATTGATTAATACGTCGAAACCTTTGTAGACTTTTTCTGTATAGCCTATTTGTATCGGTGCTGAGGATAACACGTCTGGGTAAATATCGTGTGGTAAAAAACTTTCTTCTTTGAATGTCCAGAGCATGACATCAAGTTGCTGGGCTTGTGCTATGGAATGGGTTTGGATATAAATCCGGTAGCCTTGATGCCATGCCTTATCAACCAATTGGCAACTGAAACGCGCCGATGCTTGTCGAGATTGTGTATGTAATATATAAAAATCAGCTTGGGGCTTCATAGGTACCAGCATCTTCCCAGGTGTGCGAGGTACGCCTTACATTCCTGAATGTCGTGAATATTAATAAGGTTTTAAATAAAAAATTCTAATATTCTAGCGGTTCGCTTAGAGTATATATATCGTTCCCACTGCTACGATCAATGAGATATTGCATCAAAAGTGGCACTGGACGACCAGTAGCCCCTTTTTCTTTTTTATCGCTCAGCCACGCTGTTCCCGCGATATCCAAATGTGCCCAGTGGTATTTTTTGGTAAAGCGCGACAAGAAGCAGGCAGCCGTGATGGCGCCTGCGTCACGTCCGCCGATATTGGCGATATCTGCAAAGCGACTTTCAAGTTGATCTTGGTAATCATCCCATAATGGTAATTCCCAAGCCCGATCTCCGCTAAATTTGCCAGCATTCAGCAATTCATTGGTTAAAGGCTTGTGGTTACTCAATAAGCCGTGAGCATGTTTGCCTAAGGCGACTACACACGCACCCGTCAACGTGGCAATGTCGATGACAACATCAGGATTGTAACGCTCGGCATAAGTGAGCGCATCACATAAAATCAGCCTGCCTTCAGCATCAGTGTTGAGAATTTCAATGCTTTGTCCTGATAAGCTGGTAACAATATCGCCCGGCTTGGTTGCTTTGCCACTAGGCAAATTTTCTACCGCTGGTATAATGCCAACAAGGTTTAAAGGCAATTGTAACTCCGCTGCGGCTGACATCGTACCTAGCACGGCGGCAGCACCACTCATGTCATACTTCATTTCGTCCATGTCTTTTGATGGTTTGAGAGAAATGCCACCTGAGTCAAATGTGACACCTTTGCCAACCAGGACAATCGGAGCAGCGCTTTTTTTAGCAGCAGCCTTATATTCCAAAACAATGAAGCGAGGTGGTACCTTACTTCCTTTGGAAACTGCCAGCAAGGCGTTCAAACCTTGTCTATCTAAATGGTTTTCTAAAAGAACTTTGCAAGAAAAGTTTTCATGTAAAGTACACATACTTTTAGCTTGTTCGGCTAAATAGCTAGGTGTACATATATTTCCGGGTAAATTGGCTAAATCTTTGGCTAGTTTGACACCTTCGGCAATTTTTTGGGCTTCACGACGGACTTGTTCAGCGCGGGGTAGTTCACGGCGCGATGCCACACTGAAGACTATTTGACGCAAGGGGCGCCGTGTGCTTTCTTTTTTGGTTTTGAGTTGGTCAAAAACATATAGAGCAGATTGTGCAGTTTCGACGGCTTGGCGGATACGCCATGCTGTGCTACGTCCTCGTACATTTAATTCTGTCAAATAACACACTACTTCCATGGAACCGGTTTCATGTAAAGTGCGTATGGCTTTTGTAATGATTTTGCGATATTGGTTGTCATCTAATTCACGCTCACGCCCGCAACCCACAAGCAAAATACGATCTGCTAAGGTATTGGGCACGTTGTGCAATAATAAGGTTTGACCTGCTTTGCCTTCCATGTCTCCCTTACGCAGAATAGAAGAGATATGTCCTTTACTTATATCGTCGATTCGTTTGGCGACAGCAGATAAACGACGAGGTTCATAAATGCCTACAACGACGCAGGCTGTCCGCTGTTTTTCAGGATTACCGCTTTTTATATGAAATTCCATGTTAGTTTCCAATGTATTAAAATTACCCCTTGGTCAAAAAGGTCTCATTATATCAGTTTTTAGTTTTAAATTTTAAATAAAACGTACAAGTTAGGTTTAGAACAAATAAGATAATATTTATCGCTTACTATTAATTGTATTCATTTATTTAAACGTTGGAGCACTTTGTTTGATTATTAGTCGTTACTTATTTCGTGAAATCCTACATATTTTATTAGCTTTGAGCGCATTATTGATACTGATTTATATCAGTCATCGGTTTATGAGCTATTTAGTGCAAGCCTCGGTAGGCGATTTACCGGCGGCATTTATTTTTAAATTACTCGCCCTGAAATTGTTAAGCGATTTGATGCTAATTTTACCATTGGGATTTTTTTTAGCACTCTTGTTAAGCTTGGGGCGATTATATAAAGATAATGAAATTACCGCTATGGCAGCCTGTGGCATTGCGGTGCCCGTAACCAATATCATCAGCTTTGCTGTTATTTTTGCAATTATCATCGCCATATTATCTTTAATAATAGCACCTTGGGCAGAAAAGAAAATGGCTCTTTTACAAGTTCAATTAAACACTGTTGCCGAAGTTAGTGGTATTGCGCCAGGGCGTTTTAAAGATCTTTATCACGGACAGGCTATTTTTTATGTTGAAGAAATTGAAAAGGATACTATGCAAACCTTGTTTCTGCAAATTCGCTTACCTGAACAAAAGCAAGTTGTTTTAGTGGCTAAAAAAGGTTATCAAGCGATGGATGCTGGTGAATTGTTTATGGTATTTGTCGATGGTCATCGTTATGAAACCCAACGGGGCAGTTTGAAGTCTAATATCATTGATTTTGCCGAACATCGTATAAAAATCCCGAAACGCATCGATGTCCCTAAAGATGGTGGACGTGAGGCAGTTTCGACTTATTCGCTGTTGTTTGCACAAGAGCCAACTCTCCAAGCGGAATTGCAATGGCGTTTGTCTTTACCCTTATCTGTCATTTTATTGGCGGCACTGGCTATACCTTTATCTCATACCACGCCACGCCAAGGGCAATATGCCAAAATAGTGCTTGGTATTTTGATTTATTTAATTTATGGCAATTTACTCAATGTGGGTACAAAATGGATTGAACGTGGTGATGTTTCTCCTTGGATTGGTGTCTGGTGGGCGCATCTTTGTTTGTTACTCATTATATTGGTTTGGTTTCATTTACCTTTTTTGAAAAATGAGGCTCGTCGTTGGTTGATGGGTGGTGGAGTACAACGAATGGAGGACAACGAATAAAAAAAAATCAAAAAATTGATTGGAGTCATTACCCTTAATTTAAAACAAGTGTTTTTATTCGTTGTATTCCATTGGTTGTACTCACTTTAACTCTAAGAAAGGAGCGGAGTACAACGAATGGAGGACAACGAATAAAAAAAAATAAAAAAAATTGATTGGAGTCATTACCCTTAATTTAAAACAAGTGTTTTTATTCGTTGTCTTCCATTCGTTGTACTCACTTTAACTCTAAGAAAGGAGTGGAGTACAACGAATGGAGGACAACGAATAAAAAAATGATTAGAGTCATTACTTTTAAAATAAGTATCTTTATAAACAAGTGTTTTTATTCGTTGTCTTCCATTAGTTGTACTCACTCACTTAACTCTTAAGAATTATGAAAAAAATTGATAAATATATCGGTAAAACCGTGCTAGCAGGCATCTTAGTAGTTCTGTTAGTGCTAGTCGGTTTATTTACCTTTTTTTCTTTTATAGATGAAGTGAATGATATAGGCAAGCAATCTTATGAACTATGGCAAGCTATTCAATATGTCGCTTTAGAAATTCCGCGACATATTTACGACGTTTTTCCCAGTGCCGCCTTACTGGGTAGTTTATTAGGTTTAGGGCTATTAGCAAATAACAATGAATTAACGGTGATGCGGGCGGCGGGCGTATCCATTGTGCGTATTGCTATTTCCGTGCTAAAAGTTGGATTGGTGCTAACTCTTTTGGTCATGTTAATTGGCGAAACCTTAGCACCGAAGAGCGGACAATATGCTTATTATATGCGAGCGATTGCACAATCTGAAAATCAGGGTCAACAAATAGGATTTAGTGGGCGCTACGGTTTTTGGGCACGCGACGGTGAGGATTTTATCAATATTTCTTCTATTCGTCCCGATGGAGGCTTTGGTGCGATTTCCTTGTATGAATTTGATGCCGAGCGGCGTCTACACGCTATCACTTATGCAGAAACTGCTTATTATCAAGGTGGACAATGGCAACTTTATAAGGTGGAAAAAAGCAATATTGCGCCTTTCCAAGTGACACGCCAGTTTTTGGAAACGACAACATGGGAAGCGGTGTTAAACCCAGAATTGATCAAAATTGTTAAGGTGCGTCCACACAAATTGTCTAGCAGGGGCTTGTATAAATATATTGAATATTTGCGACAAAATGGGCAACGCACGGCACAATATGAGTTAGCTTTTTGGACACGTTTAAGTTATCCCCTAGTCAGCATTACCATGATTTGTTTAGCGATTCCCTTCGTTTTTGGCTCATTACGCAGCGTATCGGTAGGACAACGTGTGTTAGTGGGAGCCTTGATTGGTATTGGTTTTCATATGCTAAACCAGGCTAGCGGCAGTATTGGCTTAGTGTATGGCATTTACCCAATTATCAGTGCATTATTGCCTCCGCTCCTGTTTTTAGTCATAGCGGTTGTGTTGATGCGGCGTATTGTCTGAATCAGAATTTACAGAATTTAAGAATTAACAGAATGGAATTGTGCCGGATAGGGTTTGCAATTGCGTCCGGCGCGGAGAAAAAAAACCTTGAAACGCGGATTAAAAAC
>Ga0209780_1001704_pt1 | contig 14847 bp, 24 predicted proteins | sample WorMetexBAHAMAS2_FD_187384 | JGI IMG/M metagenome (GOLD analysis project Ga0209780, IMG submission 187384) | Marine gutless worms symbiont microbial communities from Max Planck institute for Marine Microbiology, Germany - Inanidrilus exumae... | ecosystem: Host-associated > Annelida > Digestive... | reverse complement strand
ATTACATTATAAGCTTTTTTGTAGGGTGGGCAGCGTGTTTTTGCTGCCCACCATGTCGGGGAATGGTGGGCAAGAAAAACACCTTGCCCACCCTACACCAGCCATGTAGGGTGGTGGGTAAGCGGGCGCCACGATATTTGACTTGAGCGACGATCTATCCCGCTGGAGCCGAACCGAAGATGGTGTTAGCGAACATTATGTTTATGATGGTCAAGATCGAATTGGCACTATGGATGCCAGTGGTGGTGTCGTTAGCCAAGTGACTTTTGGCCAGAGTATTGACGAACTGTTGGGTGCGGATACGCCAAGTGGAAAGCGTTACTATCAGGCTAACCATCAGGGTAGCGTTATGGCGTTGATGGATGACTCAAGTGTAGCTGTTGCCCAAAATAGTTATAGCCCGTATGGTATTACTACCACCGATGGAGAACCGGGTAATCCATTCCAGTATACCGGACGGGAATGGGAGATGGATGGTTTGTATTACTATAGGGCACGATATTATGATCCGACTACGGGGCTGTTTTTATCCGAAGACCCCTTGGATATGAAAGGGGGGCTAAGTACATACGCCTACGTAGCTGGAAATCCGATTAATTATATTGACCCTTATGGTGAATCTGCGAAAACTGTAGTTCGTAATTGGATTGTTAGAGATATAATAATTCTTGAGCCCACAGATGCGGCGTTGCCAAAATGGCTAGGCTATTGTGCTGTTATTGGTGGTGGAGCTTTGATTGATTATCTTTTAGATAATCCTCCTCTACAAATGGCCAAGGGGGGCAATAAAGAACATACTAAAGGTAAACGGAAAAGCACTAAGGGTAAGCATGAAAAAGGACGTAAGCGGAATAACCAGGATTCTCCTGGTGGGGAAAAAGGCGATAAGCGACGACCTTATCGAAGAAAATAAGTACTGAAGTATATATTATCAGGTATAATAATCATTATAACTATAGGCATCCTAAATGATTTGTGGATGCAAATACCTCAGAAGTGATTTAGGATGTCTATATATACTTTTTAAGTAAACTAAATACATAAAAAATTATGCTTTAGTACTTAAGTAAGTTGTTTTTGTATCAGGTGGAATTCAATGTCTATAAAAAAATTGCTTGAAGAAGCGAAAGCGAAAAATACTCTCGTCTCAGTGTATGTAGATTCGGATGATTGGGGGAAATATTCATTAGGCTACGTCGATTTAGTCACGGATACTTATGTTCTACTTCGTGCAGTTTCGCAGTATGGTGAAGCGGCAGGGTTTGAGATTAGGTTATTGTCTGAAATTTTCAAAGTGGAAAATGATGGACAATATGAAAAGAAAATTGAAAAACTAAGTCAAAATCAAGGAAATATTTTTAACGAAGTACGCCTTAGTAAAAATTCGTCAGGCGATCTTGTTAGAGATTTATTACAGCAATCACTAGAAGAGTCAATTGTTATCGTTGTATGGGGAAGAGATACCGATGATTCATTGGTAGGTTATGTAGACAAATTGGAATCAGATTTGGTTAGTATTCGTTTGATTAACGAATTTGGTGAAGATGATGGGCTTTCTACAATTGAAATTGATGAAATCACTAGTCTTGATTTTAATACCCGATCAGAACAGGTAAGAAATTTCTTGTATAAAAATAGCCAGGTAGGGTGGGTAAGCGGGCGGCACGATCCCTCAATCCTTCGGGACAAGCCTTTGACTTGAGCGACAGGGCAACCATAAAGGATTGCCCCTACATTGCCCGCTTGCCCACCATTTTGGGAATGACAGCCAGGTAGCGAGCGTAGGGTGCCTCCTACGCACCATATCCGCACAATTTAAAAGGTGCGTGGGACGCACCCTACACTTTTTATCGTTCCCACGCGGAGCAAGCGTAGGGTGCGTCCCACGCACCATCATCACAACATCTGATGATAAAAAAGAAAAGCCCCAAAGCACTAGATTATGAGTTTTTTCTAAACAGAGTACAGCGGATTACAGGCTAACAGCCAATGGGGATGGATTGTTAAATACATACAACAAAGGGCGAACACTTAGGATCGTCTTTACATTAAAGAACGTTTTCATAACATGAAAAAAAGAATTTACATTGAAACCAGTATCCCAAGCTTCTATTATGAAAATAGAACAGATGCAGCGGCAGTAGTTCGTCGAGAATGGACACGTCAATGGTGGGAGAATCATCGCAATGCTTGTGAATTGGTTAGCAGTCAAGCAGTCATTGATGAATTAAATAACGGTGACTACTCTGATTCTAAACGACAAAATTGTATTACGTTATTGGATAATTTGACCTTTCTACCGATTGAAGAGGAAATTGCAACAATTGTTAAAACTTACTTGCAACACAAGCTAATGCCAAATGATACGACTGGAGATGCCCTACATCTTGCTATTGCATCTTACCATAAGTGTGATATATTGCTTTCTTGGAACTGCCAAAATTTGGCGAATGCGAATAAGTTTAATCATATCAGATATGTCAATAATCTTTTATCGCTATATGTTCCTATTTTGACTACACCGCTTGAACTTTTAGGAGAAACCCATGATTAAGGAACCGACTTTAGAAGATATTTGGGAAGCGCGTCGTCGTATTTATGCTAAATGTGATAATGATCCGGTTAAGCTAGTTCAGTATTATATAGAACGTCAAAAAGAAAATCCTGAACGTTTTACATCGTCGCCAATAGCACCTAAACAACAAGTAAGTCAGGTAGGGTGGGTAAGCGAGCGACACGATATTTGACTTGAGCGACGCTCTATCCGCCCGCTTGCCCACCATTTTGGGAATGACAACCACCATGTCGGGGAATGGTGGGCAAGAAAAACACCTTGCCCACCCTACACCAGTTTTGACTTGAGCCATGTAGGGTGGGCAACGGCAACATTGTTGCCCACCATAACCAGGATTGATTAGCGAAATCTAAACAAGTCATTTGGAGACAAATGTGATGACAGAAAAACTTAGTTTTTTAAATCATTTCGTGGAGTTAATAAATGCAAGCAATTGAATTTGTAGAAAAACTAAATGAGGGAATAATAAAACTACCCCCACAATTTCAAGATTGGAATAACAGACAAGTGCGCGTCATCTTGCTGGCTGAAAAAATAGTGCCGACGGCTTGGCCCGAAAAAGACCGTTACACCTTTGATGCAGTGTCGCTCAAAACCAAAGGCTTTCGTTTTAACCGTGAGGAAGCTAATGAACGATAAGGATTTTTTTGACAGTAATATTATTGTTTATTTGTATTCAGAAGATGAACAAGATAAACAATCCGTAGCAAAAACTTTGTTAAAAAAGACTCCGCCGATTATTAGTACACAAGTGCTAAGCGAGCTGGCTAATGTCTTACGGAAAAAGTTCAAATGTGAATACACGGAGATATCGGCTGTCATTGCCCAAGTGGTGGCAACCTGTCAAGTAGCAATCATTACCCCTGACAGGATTAAGAATGCGCTGACTTTAGCTGATAAATACCATTATTCTTTTTATGACAGCCTAATTATCGCCGTGGCACTGGCTGAAAATTGCACGACGCTTTATTCCGAAGACTCACAACATGGGCAAGTCATCGAATCTACCTTGACGATTCAAAATCCTTTTTGGAACATAAAAAACGAGCGAGCGTAGGATGGGTTAAATGTAGCCAGGTAGGGTGGGTAAGCGGGCGGCACGATCCCTCAATCCTTCGGGACAAGCATTTAACTTTCGTGACACCTATCCGCCCGCCACCATTTTGGGAATGACAACGGAAGCAAGCGTAGGGAACATCCCACACACCCTCATCACAACATATGATGATAAAAAGGAAAAGCCCTAAAGTAGGGGAATGGTGGACAAAAAAAACACCTTGCCCACCCTACACCTTGTTGGATTTATTCTAGAATAGAAATTTTTTGCAAAAATGGCCTACATAATCAATACTATGTAATGATTAATAACATTCATAATGAAACCAACCTGTTATATTGAAACCAGCATTGTGAGCTATCTTGTTGCCAGACCAAGCTTGGATATCCTCGTTGCTGGACACCAACAAATCACACAAGAATGGTGGGAAACCATTCAACCTCAAATGAATTGTCTCATTTCACCATTTGTCGTAGAAGAAATTTCCAAAGGCGATTCTAAAGCGGCTAAAAGACGATTGGATGCAGTTTCACCTTTTTCTATTCTGCAAGTTAATGAAGATATAAAAGAATTAGCCAAGACCTACTTCACAGGCCTCAAGTTGCCAGAAAAAGCCAAATTGGATGCCTCTCATTTAGCCACGGCGGTTTGGTATCAACTTGATTATCTTCTAAGCTGGAACTGTAAGCATATTGTCAGCGCCCGCGTGAGAAAAATGCTGCAAGAAATTAATGCACAAGAGAATTTACCAACTCCCATTCTGTGTACCCCAGAAGAATTAATGGAGATATAATATGCGCCCTGATCCCATTATTGAAGAAATCCGTCAAATTCGTATTGCTATCGAAACAGAATGTAAAGGCGATTTTAATCAAATGTTTGCACATGCTGCCAAAATTGAGCGACAGTATAAAGATCGGTTAATTGATAAACCATTTGTTCACCACGCAAAAAATATCTCATCTTCTGTTCGACACTCTTCGTGAGCCAGGTAGGGTGGGTAAGCGGGCGGCACGATCTTTGACTTGAGCGACGCTCTATCCGCCCGCTTGCCCACCATTTTGGGAACTACTACAACTTTTGCCTCTGAAAGATATTTTGGTGGGCAACAAAAAACACCTTGCCCACCCTACAATAGCTGTGCCAGCGAAATTAAAGCCAGTCATTTGGAAGGAGAAAAATGTGACTACAGAACCACTCATCTTATCGCAACTTTATCAACTTCCAGAAAATTTCAAAATGGAAGTTTTACACTATGCGACATTCCTAATGAAAGAACATACTAATCAAGTTCATCAAATTAGGAAGCCTAAAAAAAGAACCTTTGGCAGCGCTAAAGGCAAGTATCAACTTGCGCCGGATTTTGATGCGCCGTTAGACGATTTTAAAGATTATATGCCATGACTTTCTTAATAGATACGCATACGTTTTTATGGTTTATAGCTGGTTCTTATGAATTGAGTGAAACGGCGAGAGAACTGATTGAAAATGACAATAACGATATTTTCATCAGTATTGCCAGTCTTTGGGAAATTTCAATTAAAACCGCTATTGGCAAATTGCATATTTTAGGTAGTTACGATACTGTAATTGATGACGTGACTAAAAATGAAATTGAAATTTTGCCAATTAATTTTGCACACACAGTTATACAAAACCAACTTCCGTTTCATCACAAAGACCCGTTTTACAGAATCATTGTTTCACAAGCCATTGTGGAAAAGATGAATTTGATAAGTTGCGATAATATTTTTGACGTGTACTTAAAAGATAAATTGGTAAAACGGATTTGGTAATAAAGCGAGCCAGGTAGGGTGGGCAAGCGGGCAACATGAGATTTGATTTGAGCGACGATATATCCGCCCGCTTTCCCACCATTTCGGGAATGACAACTTTTGCCTAAGAGATTTTGAGATTTTTGGGCAGAAAACACAATCTTTGGATTTTTATCCTTGACAGCTTGTGCTAGACAAAGGGCATAACAGATTTGATCTGGGGATAAGAGACAAAGAGCCTTTTGAAAATCTCTAGGCTTCCGCTTTTGGCGTACCTTGTGGGCAGTCCCTACCAATGGCGGTGTTTATCTTGAAAAAGCTATCATTTTTGAGTAGGGTGTTCCGCTTACCATTTTGGGAATGACAGGGCAACCATAAAGGATTGCCCCTACATTGCCTATTAAATTTTGAGATGTTTGGGCAGAAAACACAATATTGGAGGGAAAATGTAGAATTATCGCAGCGCTTATGTATCGGGAGGAACCTATTTTTTTACTGTGGTAACCTATCGCCGCCAACACTTGTTTCAGGATGAAATGGCACGACATCCATTGAAACGCGCAATTGCTAAAACGCGGCAAAATTATCCTTTTACCGTTGAAGCTTGGGTACTTTTACCAGAGCATTTTCATTGTATTTGGACCTTGCCGGATGGTGATGATGATTTTTCTATTCGCTGGAATTTAATTAAATCTCGCGTCTCGACGTCGGTTAAATCCCGTTTTCATCGTGCTGATTGGATGAATGAATCAAAACAAAAACACCCCACAATTTGGCAAAGACGCTTTTGGGAACATCAAATTCGTTAGATTCGGATTATCATAAGCACTTTGATTATATTCACTATAATCATGTTAAACCTGAATGGGTAAAACCAGTCAAAGATTGGCCTTATTCTACTTTTCACAATTATGTCTGTCAAAAAAGGTTTTTATCCTGCTGATTGGGGGTGCGAAACTGTTTGTTTTCCCTACAGAGAATATGGTAAGTCATGGAATGGTGGGCTAGATTTTTCATCGCAATATTCATGCTGTTTTTGCGACGAGTCATTCCGGCTTCAGTAAAGCCAGCCTGCATTAAAAAAACGAGCATAGCTGAAATAAGAACCAATAATTCATAAAATTGAGTTTCCATTATCTGGGCTTCCATATTTTTTATTATAAAATCCTTAGTTTATAGAAAATTCAAGTTCTGGTAAGCCTTGACTTTGGTGTTTAAATTTGTTTGTAATATAAAAAAATTATTTTATAATGCTGTCTAATGCTGTAGAACTGACATGTTTTGGAAACTTGTCAGATCTTAATCCGAAATTTTGAACGTTTGGAGTATATTAATTCGTTCGTTGTACTTAATTTTTCAGCAAAAAAGGAGGCAATACAAAGTGCCTTTTAAGGTTCAACAATTTATAGATGCACAACTTTATCCCAGTGATGAAGCTGTTATTCAAGATGCTTTACGTCACTTGGTACGAGCACGTCCAGAATTACGCATTCAACTAGCTGTTTTTCGCTACCAGAACGAAGATATTTCTCTGGGCAAAGCGGCTAGCCTTGCGGGGGTTAGTTGGGCACAGATGAAGGACATTTTAGTCGAAAAAGGAATTTCCCCTCGCTTAGGTGTAGAAACACTTGAAGAAGCAAAAAACGATATTCAAACCTTACGCCAAGCACTTAATTGAGGAATATCATGGACGTTATTGCTAATACCACAGTTATTTCTAATTTTGCTTGTGTTAACCAACTGGATATTCTCCGGCAATTACATGGAACGATTTATATTTCTGTTGAAGTCTATGAAGAAATTCAAACGGGATTAGAAGAAGGTTATAACTTTTATGCCGTCCTTAATCAACTGATATATCCTTTGACAAAATCAGGTTGGATAAAAATGACCAGTATGACTGATGAACAAGAACTTTATCTATTTAGTGAATTTCCTTCACGCTTACATCCGGGTGAAGCCTCATCTTTAGCTATTGCTCATCATCGTGGTTGGCTTTTCTTGACAGATGATCGTACCGCTCGTACTCAAGCTAAACGACTAAACGTGAGTCTTTCTGGCACACTCGGTTGTTTAGTGTTAGCAGTTGAACGTCATCTCTACTCTTTAGAACAAGCTAATTATTGGCTTAATCAAATGATTGAACAAGCTTATAAATCACCAGTCAATGATTTGACACCACTACTTAGCGTAGGTGGGTAGAAGCTTTGCTACAACCCACCATTTTCCAATTGATGTTATTATCTATGAAATGGTGTGGTTGTGGTGGGTGTAGCGAAGCCAGCCGGGTAGGGTGGATAAGCGAGCCGGGTAGGGTGGAGCAAGCGTAGGATCAATGCCATTCATTATAAGCTTTTTTGTAGGGTGGGCAGCGTGTTTTTGCTGCCCACCGTGTCGGGGAATGGTGGGCAAGAAAAACACCTTGCCCACCCTACACCTCAATGCCATTAAGTTAAGGAATAAATGATTTATAAACAACAGTTTATATAGGAGCTGGGCCTAGCTGATTGGGCGTAGCGAAATAAGGTAGCCCAGCATTTAACCATTCTGTTGGCTTAGGTTTTTTTTGCGGCACCAAAAAATATAGGCATACCAATCAAATATCCTATTGAAACTAAAGGAATTAATTCTTAACTTAATGGCATTGACCCTACACCTACACCAGCCATGTAGCCAGGTAGGGTGGATAAGCGAGCCAGGTAGGGTGGAGCAAGCGTAGGATCAATGCCATTACATTATAAGCTTTTTTGTAGGGTGGGCAGCGTGTTTTTGCTGCCCACCATGTCGGGGAATGGTGGGCAAGAAAAACACCTTGCCCACCCTACACCTACACCAGCCATGTAGGGTGGTGGGTAAGCGGGCGGCACGATCTTTGACTTGAGCGACGATCTATCCGCCCGCTTGCCCACCATTTTGAGCTAAGGGGCAGCGAGCGTAGGGTGCGTCCCACGCACCCTCATCACAACATCTGATGAGAAAAAAGAAAAGCCCCAAAGTGCTCTAATTATGAGTTCTTTTCTAAACAAAATAACCAAAATGAACGTCGCAAGCTCCGTTACTTCGGCAAAACCTCTTATGCCAACCCGAAATGAAAGCGTTATTTAGAGCAGATGATAATTATAAGGGGGGAGCCGTAGGACAAAAATTGGGTAGTGAAGCTGATATTAACACACCTTGGGAACATGTTCGTAAGGAATCCCATCAAACCAGTGTTTTTACTTCATTTAGTTTTTTGAAAAAAGCAACTGAAACATTTTCAAAAACAAATATAATTAAAGGATCAGTAGAAGAGTTAAATAAATTAGCAATTCAAGGAACCATTGAAATTTATACCGTTGATGACGTTGTTAGCATAATGAAAAATCATCCTAAAAAGAAAATCAGAATTGATGCTAATAATGTCAAGAAGATTATGGAAAAAAATAAGGAAGTTCTTATTAAAGGACAAATTCCGGCATCTTACATAAAATTGGCTAATTAAAACAGGAGAAATTTGGATATGGCCTCAGAAATGCAAATTGGCGATGCAATGAATACCTATAATGCCGCTCTCCTAACATTAAAGGCGCGTCAATACACAGTATGGTTGGAGCCGGGAGAAAATGAAGAGGAATCGGGCTATTGGCATGCCAAGAGGGATAATATTGATTTTATTGCATTTGATCCATTAAGGTTGTTAGGTTTGGTCGCTATCTGGGAACAAAGGGGTAATCATTGGGAAAGAACGCAAAACGAAGGAGATATTTATGATGAATTATTAACTCAAGCTTATGGTGAGGATTAATATCAAAAAATATATACAAAAACAATGGCAAATTTTCAAGCTAATTTAACTTCCAGCCAGGTAGGGTGGGTAAGCGAGCGGCACGATCTTTGAGCGACTCACTATCCGCCCGCGCCATTTTGGGAATGACAACGGAAACAAGCGTAGGGAACCTCCCACACACCCTCATCACAACATATGATGATAGATAAAAAAGAAAAACCCCAAAGCACTCTCATAAGAGAGTTTTTCTAAACTGAATGAGCAAATTATTGCAAACCTTTTATGCCAACACGAAATGAATTAAAAGAACTTGCTAAACTTCGACTTTTCTAGCTGAAACGCTTTTTAATGCAGGTTTGTATGATGGTGCGGTTTACTTGTGTGGCTATGTCGTAGAAATGGCGTTAAAAGCTATAATTTGTAAATTATTAAATCTTGAAGAATATCCGTCATCTGGTAAACTAAAATCTGCTTACGCAGTTCATGATTTTTATCAACTTCTCTTGTTATCTGGCCTTAAAAATAAAGTCAGTTCTGCACATGCTGAATTACATGCCAATTGGTCTCCAACAATACCTTGGTCTGAGATACCAACCCAAGGGAACGATTTCAAAAGACAAGGCTGAACAAATACAGAATGCAGAGCGTGATAAACCTAATGGGGTATTGAAATGGATAATGAAATATTGGTAAAAGAAGTTCGTAAAACGATAAAAGGTATCAAGCAGGAAAAGGGGCCTGTCTCATTATTTATGCTCAAAGCTTTTGATGCAGAGATTGGCGATTGGAATCTTATTATCAGTGCGCCAGCCTATGACAATCTAAATCTAAAAACGGCACTAACACATTTAATCACAGTACTTAATAAGCATCTCAGTCAAGCAAGCCTGAGAAAGATTATACAATCAACTATTTTAAAAACCACCGATCCTTTTGTAAAGGAAATAAATCAAGTATTCAAGGTTACAAATACACTAAAACATGTACACTCTTCTGTCAGATCTGGGATTTATCTTGAAAAAGCTATCATTTTTGAATAGTTGAAAAAACCGCAGGTATAGCATGGAAAAATTTGGATATGGCCTCAGCAAGCGTAGGGTGGGTAAGCGGGCAGCACGATCCCTCAATCCTTCGGGACAAGCATTTGACTTTCGTGACAGGGCAACCATAAAGGATTGCCCCTACATTGCCCGCTTGTCCACCATTTTGGGAATGACAGCCAGGTAGGGTGCTTAAGCCCGCTTGCCCACCATTTTGAGCTAAGGGGCAGGTGGGCAACAAAAAGACGTTGCCCACCCTACATAAATTAATAGCATTTTCGCGTAGGGTGGGTAAGCCAGGTAAGGTGAGCAAGCTTTTTTGTAGGGTGGGCAGCGTGTTTTTGCTGCCCACCATGTCGGGGAATGGTGGGCAAGAAAAACACCTTGCCCACCCTACACCAACTAATGCCGAACAACGAATCTAACCCCAACACCCTTATCTGGGATGATTATTCGTCGTTAAACATTAGTTGTACTCAGCTAGGAGTACGACGTCCCGCGCTGGTGAGCGAAATCCACCGCGAAAACACCAACAATTGATGCCAATTCATAGCTCGTAGCTTGGACTTTTGTTCCGAACACACTCACTTATACATAAATATCTAGTACTTGAAAAAAAAGCATGTTGACACTACGGAGTATCGAAATGATAAACCAACAATATTCTTGGGACCAGGTACCTAATAATTGGTCCGATATTCGGAATCAGGTTGAAGAGGGGTACTCGGTTATTGTGACTCACAATAGCGAAGTAGTAGCACTGTTAGTCCCAGTTCGATATAACAAACCCGCTAAGCATAATAAAAATTTTTGGCAAGCTTTACAAACCTTCCGTCAACAAGTAGATTTAACTGAATTTGACGACAATATTTTTAGTGACGTTCGAGATCGTAATTCGGGGCGCGATGTATTGTTATGAATATGTTAAAGTTCTTGCTTGATACAAATATCCTTTCCGAGCCGATACGCCCCGAGCCGATTCTGCACGTATTAGAAAAACTTGAACAACATCAAACAGAGATTGCGACGGCAACAATAGTGTGGCATGAATTGTTATTCGGTTGCCAACGTTTACCCGTTTCACGTAAACGTCAAAAGCTTGAACAATATATATATCAAACTGTTGCCAAGCTACCTATCCTGCCCTACACTCAAGAAGCTGCGGAATGGCACGCTCAAGAACGGGCACGTTTAAGTTTGATAGGGAAAACACCCCCGTTTGTAGATGGACAGATTGCTGCCATTGCTAAGGTGAACGACTTAATTATTGTCACGGCTAATGTCTCTGACTATCAAGCCTTTTCAGGAGTTCTGATTTAAAACTGGTTTTTGCCATAAGCGTAATCAATTTTTTATGGCATAGCGAGCGTAGAATGGGTTAAACGTAGCAATATTCGGGTGGGCAGAGCAAAGCAAGCGTAGGGTGGGTAGAACTCCGCGATACGAAGTCAGCGAAGCTAAACCCACCATATTGTTCCATTGACTTTGGGTTGTTTATTATGAATGTGGGCTTGTCGTGAATTGTCTACTCTAGCCTAGCACAACGAATTAGTGAACAGAAGATCAGCAAAGCTAAATAAACGAATACAACAAAGGGCGAACACTTAGGATCGTCTTTACATTAATGAACGTTTTCATAACATGAAAAAAAGAATTTACATACATTGAAACCAGTATCCCAAGCCTATATTCTGAAAATGGAACAGATGCGGCTAGCTCGTCGAGAATGGACACGTCAATGGTGGGATAATCATCGCAATGCTTATGAATTGGTTATCAATCAAGCAATAGTTGAGGAATTAAATAACGGTGACTACTCTGATTCTAAACGACAAAATTGTATTACATTATTGGATAATTTGACCTTTCTACCGATTGAAGAGGAAATTGCAACAATTGTTAAAACTCACTTGCAACACAAGCTAATGCCAAATGATACGAGCGGAGATGCTTTACATCTTGCTATCGCATCTTACCATAAGCGCGATATATTGCTTTCTTGGAACGGCAAAAATTTGGCGAATGCGAATAAGTTTAATCATATCAGATATGTCAATCTTTTATCGCTATATGTTCCTATTTTGACTACACCGCTTGAACTTTTAGGAGAAACCCATGATTAAGGAACCGACTTTAGAAGATATTTGGGAAGCACGTCGTCGTATTTATGCTAAATGTGATAATGATCCGGTTAAGCTAGTTCAGTATTATATAGAACGTCAAAAAGAAAATCCTGAACGTTTTACATCGTCGCCAATAGCACCTAAACAACAAGTAAGCCAACGTAGTCTGAGTTAATTGATGGATTAAATTGTCTGAACCTTGATTTTAATGATTATGGGGATTAGCTTGATAATTAGTCATCACGGGCATCTTTATAATCCTTATAATCAAGGTTCAGACAGTTTTTAAAAACTGATAGGTGGTAAGTATTGTTATGTCTATCCGTTGTTAGATTGTAATCAGTTGTACTCAGTGTTTTAAGTTGTCAAGCAAAAAAAAACTTGATCATCAAGTGAAACATAAAAATCAAAGCATCAATGATACACTCTATTATAAACAGAAGTGAGGCATCAACAAAAGGAGGTTAAAACACAATAAAAATGATAAAACAACTACACCGCATATTCACATTATTTATACTTCTGTTATTGGTTCAAGGTGCCAAAAGCACAGAAACATGGCCGCAAGGCTTATCTTTCGTAGGCTTATCAGCGGAACGCTGGCAACTCTACCTCGTCCAACCGAGTGCCTCAGAACCCCAAATTGTCGAGACGCTTTTAGAGCCAAGGACACCAAGCTACGCAGCTCAAACCGGTAAAATAGCCTACATCGGCGTCGACGGTACTTTGCGCGAGAGACTGTTAGAAAGCGGCAATGAGCGAATTTTGCTCAAACCCGATGCCCAGCGTACCTTCACGCAACCGGCTTATGATGCTGCGGGAAAGCGTCTATTTGTCGTAGCGCTGAAAAAGGGAGCCAGTGTTGATACCGACATCCTGATGAACCTAGATGACAAAAAACCAAAAGCCGTTGTGACACAACGCTCTGCACAATTTGAACCTTATTTCCATGCGCCGCGCACACTCTACTATTCAAATGTTCTATGCACCATTGGCTGTGGCAAGATTATTCAAGAAATTTGGCGCAAGGATTTAGTCAGTGGTGAAGCCGAACAAATCACTTTGCTTAACGCAATGGCTCGACAGCCAGTCATTTCCCAAGAAGGACAGTGGTTATATTTATCCTCAAATAAAGCCGGCAATTTTCATATCTGGCGTATGTCACTGGAAACGCGACGCTATGAACAGCTCACCGAAGGAAAAGTGAGCGATATCAATCCCGCCCTTGATCAACAGGGCAACCTCTATTTCATCCGCCATACGCCGACTGGCACCGCACTTATGCAGCGACGGACTGATGGCACTTTACAAACACTGCAAAAATTATTTGAAAACATTAGAGATTTGGAGATAAGCCAATGATAAGAATTCTTCCACTGTTGTTAGCTGTGACCTTGTGTTTTCCCTATTTGAGTTATGCTCAAGTCAATTTCGGGAAATATACCAAGTTTGAGTTCGCCCCAGCGCGAGGTGAGACTTTTCCAATTCCTATCCGCTTGGAAAAACCGGCTTCGCTGGAAATATCTATATTCACCTCGGATGGTGACTTAGTGCGAACCTTACATACTGACCAAGCCCTCAAGCCCGGGACTCATACCATAACTTGGGATGGTAAAGACAAAGACGGCATAATAGTGCCGGATGAAGCTTATGTCCCTGTATTAAAATTCAAACTGGAGGGTGGAGAAGAACAAAGCATCGATCCCCGCGATACCTCGGGTGGAGAAGTTGTAGAAAATCTCCAGGTTCAGATCACACCCACCAAGGATATCGCTTATTTTCTACCGGTGTCTTCACGAGTATTGATTCGGTTAGGAATTAAGGGCGGACCAATGCTACGTTCACTCGCCAATTGGGAACCCCGTGGTCCGGGAAAAAATGTGCAGCGTTGGGATGGTCGCGATCAAAACGGGATCATGGATATCCGCACCGAAAAGGAACTGGATATATTTATGATGGCATTCCAGTTGCCAAAATATAGCATCATCACCACCGGTAATAAAACTACCGATTATCGCGCTTATCATCAAATGAAGGGCTGGCAAAATCCGGTCGTACCCCCAGAAAAAATGGTACTGGTTAAAGGAAATAGACGAATTTCACGACAATATTATTTTCCCAGAACCCAAGATGCGATGCCAAGGGTTACATTAAGTATACCCGACAATCTGCCTCTCTCCCCGGCTGGTTATCCACAAGTGAAATTGGGCCAATCACTGCTGATAACAGTAGATATTGTAAAAGCTGATCGCTGGCTCATGAACGAAAGTCTCTACGAAGTGGGCTTTTTTGTCGATCATGTATTTGTAGCTGAAGAAGAACAAGGATATGTACCATTAAGTTGGTATTGGAAAGTACATAATCTTACGCCAGGACGACATATTCTCACTGTGAACATTTCTGGATTTAGCGGCAAAGTCGGGGTTTCAAATCTATTGTTTGAAGTTCAAAAAGTTGAATAAATGATGCGGTTCCCAAAATTTCTCTTACCCATGACGATCATCATTTTGA
>Ga0209780_1001703_pt1 | contig 14855 bp, 7 predicted proteins | sample WorMetexBAHAMAS2_FD_187384 | JGI IMG/M metagenome (GOLD analysis project Ga0209780, IMG submission 187384) | Marine gutless worms symbiont microbial communities from Max Planck institute for Marine Microbiology, Germany - Inanidrilus exumae... | ecosystem: Host-associated > Annelida > Digestive... | reverse complement strand
AATTTCGCTGTTTGAAAGGGAGGTGGGTCACTTTGAACGCAAATCTCAGGGGAAAGGGTCGTCCCCCACCAACGATTTTTGGCATTAGAAAACTAGAGTCCCTGGGCTATCGTATGGTGAAAAAAATTGCCGAAAATTTTAACCGGCTGAGTAGGGCGCACCAACGTTACAGACGACAGACAGACGACAGACGGATGGGCGATAGCAGCGAACGTGACGTAGTTGACGTTCGATAAAAATTATTTCTATCATTAAAATTGGCTTTAGATATTAATCCGGTCACCATAAACATAGCCAACAGGCTATTGTTCCGGCCGCCGCTATTCATACGGTCACCGTAATAACAGCCACGACGCTATTTGTCCGGCAAGGAGACTTGAATGCGCGTTTTGTTCGTATGGTCGCCATAAATATAGCTAAACATACCCGGTAGCTAACCGGCTATTATTCCAGTAGCCGGAAATATAATAGCCAGAGGACATATGTTATGTCATAACTAGGAGTCCGGCAACTAATGGAATTTATTATATATTAAATGTTGGAGTGAGATAAACATACAAAGGAAGAAATAGAAAAGAATGTTATATTTATATAATGTTTATACTATACTATATTATTTCTTTTCTAATAGCGTGGTCAAAAGGTGGAACAAGCTGGATCAGCAGTTTTCAGCAGATAGTTTCAGCCACCAGCCTCAACGCCTATAAAACGGTTTAGCTAAGAATGACCAAGATGGGCTTCTTCATGGACTGATCCGCTATGCCAAGCTAGGCCTCTCTGGTTAGAGTTTCTGCCAGTGAGGCCACAAAGGTGAGTTACAAGGTGGGTTATTTCATGTGATTTGTTATGCATTAATTGACTGAATGCATGAACGATTCATCCAACACCACCTGCCACTAACAATGCCTATGTTAACTGCTGTGCTGTCTTAAATTTGCGAAGACTTCCTTCGGCATCCAGAAGCAGATCCAACGTAGTCATTGCAGCAGTGTACGTGCTACGATGTTTATGTAATTAAACGAAAAAATGTGCGTTCGACCGGATGAATAGCCGAATGGCTAGATTTCCGGTAAACGGATATATAGCGCATAAGCTATTGCTCCGGTGACCGGACGAATAGTCACCGCGTTGGCTTTAATGTGGTCGAACCAGTCATTTATATAGTACGGTAGTATAAACTACTAGTGCACTATTCAGTCACTGAACTATAAGTACCGGTATAGTGGTACTATTACACATGGTCGATTTTTTAATTTTGTCTCCGTTTTACTGCAGTTCCATGATTATAAATATACCACGAAATCAAACTCGAACACGATTACACGACTTACGCGTCGGAAAAAATAACATTTGGTCCAGCTCTACCACTATTTAATTTCCGGGCGGGTGTTATATATTCTATCCTCGTAGTTTCCGGGCACTTCTTCGTTGTCATGGCTACATGACGCTAAGTTGATGTGGTGCTAGTGTACATTTTTATATAAGTTTGTCAATATGTAATAATTCACTGTGCCATGTTCAGCTTTCCAGATGGTGAAATGACAACATGTAGCTGTTGCCGTTATGCATAAAACCCTAGTCCTAGATACTCGAACGGCCCAGTTGAGATGCAGCCGACGCCAGAAAGCATACCGGTACTTAATTGAAATGTTCAACTGTATAATGTGCATATGCTTCTCAGATTCAGGGCCGCATTAAGGCTAGTGCGGGCCCGGGTGCTGTGCCAAATGCGGGCCCCTTACAGACCTATAACCAGCTTACCACTCCCACCAATTGTGGGCCCCCAAAACTGCGGCCCGGGTGAATAAAGTGCCGCCTCCAGGAGTCGAACTCGTACACGGTCACCCATCCCAGTAATAACCGGGCTTGACGTAGAGTACTAGAGTAACTTCATTGATACGACCAACGCCATTACCACCACGCCACGCCGCCGGAGACTTCGGTAATTCTTGAAATGAAGCAACCAGACGGACCAGCAGTTGAACGAAGATACTGTTCCTCCATACCAACAGCGGGATGTTTCGAACAAACGTCTGTCTTTGTTTGCTTTGCTCCCAGAACGCGAATGAAACCGGACGACACCGAACTACTTCAAATTAGTAGCCTGAACGATAACAAATCAGCCCTTACGATATGTAGGATAACACCGAAGCATCTCAGCAGCTGGTGAACTCCTAGCTAGCTAAGTTCAGATGTACTTAGGTGTCACTTTCGTTAAATCTAAAAGCGAATTGCCGAAGCGTATCCGAACCCATCAAATAGTCTATAGAGACATTCTCTTATTAGGATCCTGAAGCAGTGAAACAGATAAGTGCAGTTCTGTTTCCTTCAAATGACTGACCCGCAGCTCTAAATTATGGGGAATGAGGAAGCTAACCGAATGGTCCAGGCGCCGGGCATGGAAACGATTCAAGGCGAATTGGCTAGGCCTCTTGTAATGAGGTATGACATTGGGGACGAGTGACGACGAAATAGGATTCTTTAGCGATAACGGAAAGCTTAGTAATGCCGTATGGAATATTGTTACCGAAACATCACGTTTAGCGAATTCTCAAATTCTGCCACCGAAGCAGGCAGAAGTCTTCGGATTCCCCGCAGAATGTTACAGTAGTTGTGCGTTAGTGAAGCTTTTGACTGTGCTTTGTAGTGCTATGGATGAATGGCAAAGGCAAACAAGGATGTCCGTAAGTGTCATGATCGGTTGGAGACATTTCTGAGGCGAGCACTAGACTTTGATACGTATGAGCGCATCCGTGCTCATGAGTCATGTATTGTGAGTTCTGAAAAGGAAAACATGGCATTTAAGTTTGTTATTCTCTGTGACAGTTGGATCTATCTGGTGGACAATGACCCTGGAATGCTATCTATCAAAAATCCTCGAAAGAGTGCTGAAGATCTACAAAAGTGTTTGAGCAAAGTCATCCACTTGCAAGATATAATTTCAGTGTCACAGGTTTGTTTGTTTATATAACTATTTCGGCACAGGTTGACATGAGCAATGTGAGCTATGGTGCCGCAGGATCCAATGCTGACCCACGTTTTATCCCTGTGGCGCCAACAAGGCTACCCAGCCACAACATTAAACAAGGTAGAAAACTTGCCATTTCCTACCTATATCTCGGGATGTAGTTACTATGAAACATTAATAGGAAGTCATATGTCATATATTTATGGTCCACGTTGCAATGACTTTGAGTAACCGCTGTCTGCCCGAAACCACCATTTTGTAAATTTTGGGAGTATTGGTGTCTTTGAAACAATTGAATCTAGGAACTTCATTCTTAGTATACCAATTGACAGTGGCAAATACTGGCCCCCTGAGTCTCTGCCCCTGAATCCTTCTCCAGTCGGTTCAGCCATTTTTGCGTGAACCGCAGTAGTCTCCTAATGTTTTTCAATGGGACAGACAACACCCAAAAATTGCCCTTTCTCCTTGGTGATCCGGACACTCATGTAATACGTATATACGTGGTTTCATGGGCCCACCCAACTCAGATCCCTACACTGCATCTCGATCGGTTTAGCCGTTTTTGCAGGGCTCACAAACGTAACCATTAGACACGGAGACAGTTCAACCACGGCACTCTGAATGTAGCAATAGGCCGTTATCCGATCGCTAGCTGACGCTGCAATGCAGCCTAACGATGTTTGTTTAATCACGACGAATTAAATTTTTGTACCCTGTCGTACCCCGTCAGCTCTGTTTAGTTCCTTGTCGGCAATCCTCTAGTTTAACTTCCTATGCTCGCTTTTTTGATGCATTTCCTGTCACCGCGATCATTCATAATTTCATAACAGTTTGTATAGAGAATGCTACTACATACTGTAAGTAACCATGACTTTGCTACTTAATGAATGCTAAAAACGTTTGTGGTAAACATTTACGTTATGAAATGAGTGTTGTGAGAAGGAAAATGTTGTGGTATTTAGGAAGATGATCATCCGGAGTTCCTGAGTGGAAGTGAAAGGGAAAATACACAGCATATTACAGTTAGCTATTTGACAGATGAGAAGAAAAAGAACAAGAAAAGCGGGAAGCCCACAAAGAGTAAAACGGACGAAAAACAACACACTGATGAGGATACACAGAAGATGTCATCATCAAGGCTACAGTCTGCTCGCTCCTCAAAGTCTGCTCAATTGATGTTACGAGTACTTTCTTCGCGGCCATCGCAGTCAAAAACAAGCAATATTGACGAGTATGCAGCGGAGTCTCATGCTGACAGTTCGTCTGAGCAAGCTGCAACTAATGCCTTGTCTGTAACTGCAAGATGGAGTCAAAGTCGGCGATCGTCAAACACTTTTACACATAATCCAGCAGTCACCAGCAATCAAATGACAGAATCTAATGTTAATCAGATGTCTGGAAATCAGGTTGTCAATGAACAAGTTGCAAACAAATTGGCAACTGAAAACATGTTGAAGAATCATGGACAGAAGGACAAAAAGAATGATCGTACTGACAAGTTGTGTGAGAGCTTAGATGCCAATGTTCTTCGTGATGTTTTAATGTGCCAAGATGATACAAGAAATAACATTGAAAATGAGAGCAGAAGATCTGCTTTTAGTCCTTTGACAGCTGCAGCCAGCGACCGAGATTTAAGTCACACAGTTCCTGATGTTCCACCTCTTAGCCTTCAAAGTAACTTCGGAAGCCGAAGGTCATCCTTGAAGTTAGTTATGTTTAATTTGACTTCTGCACTCTTGCACATACAGATAATGTGTACACTGTTATCTGTAAAAGTGTTGCATAAATGACCTATGAAAGTGATAAACATTTTAGGGGATATGATTTGCATTTTTTATTCCTGGAGTGTGATGGTCACTTGTGGTAGACTGTTCTGCTTCACCATAAAGTTTTATGCTCCCTCTGTGGTACAATAATAATAACATCGTCATAATAGTACATATGCCAATCTTTATGATGCTGTCGTCATTATCATCATCATCGTCATATTCGTTTATTTGTAACATGACAGAACGCATGTCAATGCTGTAGCCGTTGGTCAACACAATCGTCGGTCAATGCAGACTCAGTGTTAGACGGCTGCCGACCCTCCGTCCACAGCCACCAAACCAACGATATTTATTATATCACTCAGCCCGAAAGCTGATGCTCATTTTACTGTCTCATGGAGAATTGAAGATCGACTTGAATGAAGCACTGTAATAATGGTGTGTAGTCGGTTATGCCCCATTTTGCCGAATCCCATTTTGCCGAATCTCAATTCGCCGAAAACCCGTGTCATTTACTTATTTTCCTAAAGAGGAAATGCCGATGACGTCAAACTAAACTGACCCTAACCGTAACACTAACCTTAACCGACACAGTAACGGTAATACTTTTATGCGCATTGCGTTGACACCCATAAAAAGGTTGTATCGCATTAATGAAAGGAATTAAAAATGAAAATGATGGAAAGAAAAGCTTACACGGCATTCGGCGAAACGGGATTCGGCGAAACGGGAAGACACCGTGTAGGGTTTAGTCCATACCCACGGGTGTACTTTGCAGTGGCTGCTCACTGTGGGTCTCGATCATGGGATCTGTCACATTTTACCACTGCAGTCAGATATGTTACCACTGCAACCTGTTGCAAAACACACTGCATCTGGTGAAAGTGTGGCAACTGTGACATGGTTTTGAGCATTGTAATTATAAGTGACATAAACGACCAGTGGCAACGTAACAAGATGGCAGTTTAAATTACCGTTGTATTATTGTACAGTACTAAAGGCAGCCAAAGGATTCTAAAAAGAATATACAAGCATTTGAAAGGAAATGTTACAGGCTGGCCATGTGAATAGGATGATTTCACAATGTAATAAATGAGGAACTTCATACAAGACTAACGCCAAAAAGAAAAGGAGCTAAGAGAAATTGCAACTATTTGGACGTGGACACAGTGCAGAATATGACAAATATGATACATTATGAAAAGTAAACTTTTGTGTATTTTTCTTGACTTTACCATACTGCATATGATGCACTATTAATTTTTGGTTTCTTTATGAACCTTCTAAAATTGGCTGTTTATTGGTTAGACAATATCGCTGAATTTTAGAAATTTCAATACTGTTTTTGTGCAATTAGGTAAAGCCACATGCATTGTAAGAAAAAACAAGCATATGCAATGCATGACGTGAATCACTGGTAGTTGTGTTTTGCTGTCATCTGTATGCGCAGCTGGAATCTTGGTGAAACTGCTGAACTCGATGAGCAAACAGATTTACGAACAGCCATCCTACATCTGTACATTCTCAGCAGCAGCTCTCGTATATTCAGTCTGATCAACTGTGCCTGGGACAGCTGTGTCATTGTACGCAATTTTGATGACTGTTAATAATAATCATAATAATTCTCTCTGTCATACGGACTTCGTTCAGATCTTCAGAGACGTTTACAGTATTCATATCTACACTGTGAGTCAAAAATACACTTTACTTTTGATCATAACTTCGCATCGGCTAATGTAGACTGATTTACAAACTGTTCACTGTCAGTTTCCTGAGGAAATTTTGTACACATATATCATAAAGATTATCCACCTCACCTTAAATATAGTTCAAATTAAATCTGCAGCCGATTTTAATGGCATATTGCATGTGAGACCTCAGAATTCATTTTGCAAGATACGACGCCACTTGAATAGGTCAGGTCTGAATCCTATGACTATAAAATCTGGAAAACAACGCCGCAGCAAAGATGACTTGAACCGTGAGTAGCATCAGTGCATTGTGTATTTTGGTCTTGTTATGTTTGCAGAGGCAGACTCTGGAGCTGGATCCAGCTTTTATTTCCCAGCAAAAATTCTTTCCACCAATGAGTTGCAGGTAATATCTATCTACTTTGCATGTGATATTGGTGTAACAGTGATGTCTGTTTATCCTTGTTTATCTCTGCGTCTTCTTTGGGACTATGTAAAGTGCTTCTGCAGCGTTTTTGCTACAGCGTCAGTGTAATCATTAGCTTTTAAATAATAATAATAATAGTAAAGTTTTACTGTTTAGTAAATATTCTTCTTTTCATGTGTTTCGATCATTATTTTGTGTACAACTACTTTGTCCACAGGAGTGTATGCGAAGTTGTTGTATGTCTGTGTGTGTCTGTGTGTCTGTCTGCGAGGATATCTCTGGAACCATGAGCGAGATCTTTACCAATTTGTATGGATGTTGCCTATGGCCGTGGCTCGATCATCCTCCAGCAGGGTGACGAAATCCCAAGGGGAAGGGACAATTTTGGGGTTTTCTTTCCCAATGACAATGCATTGTACAGCATAACATTTGGGACCCATACAAACTGGCTTAACCGATGGAAATGCCGTTTGGGATGATGAATGGGCTTGGACCGAGGAACAGTCTGTTATGTGGGGGTGACGATCCTTCCCAATTTTTTGGGAAACATCTGCTTGACAATCCTAATACTGCTAATAATTGCAAATAGGACTGGTACATGCAGCGGCACACGGTCAAGGCAAACGTTTGATTGCAAGCATTGGACGAGTCTGTTATCAGCCGCAAAGTGGGCGGTGTAATTGCACACTGCTGACAAAGTCTGATATCTACAATTGCAGTGTACTTCATTTCCCTTCAGTGCCTTGACACTGCTAGTTGGGATTCAGCAATGGTTCCTTTTGGGGAAGCCTGTTGAGAACCTGTCTTAATCTAGAGTAGGCCCAGAGAATAAAGTCAGATGTTCGAAAACTGGTGTGTGATGGAAATAAGATAGACATCAGGTAGGTTGCACCAAATCATATATCACAACCACAGCCATTATCGTTTGTTGAACAGGCCACACTTACAAAAGTTCTGTGAATTTATATTTCTGCAATCTTTTCTGTTGTTGCTGCACATGTCGAGTACATCCTTTTTGTTGCTAGTCAAAGACTAACTTACTTGCTCAGTTGAAAAGTCAATGGTTGTTGCATCGCGCTTGGCGCTTTGCATATCATATTTATTGCCACTGTGTTGTCACTTGTGCACTTCCATCTTTAGCTGGATAAAGGTGATAAAGCCAGTCTTGATGTTTGTTTTCGGAATGCTTTTAGGCGAGGATTTTGTAGCCAAACTAGCATTGACGTACTGATATAGGCTGGAGAGAGAAAATTATTTTGCCAAGTATCTAATGTGAAACATTGTGTACATTTTCTCCTTGCCAAGCAAAGAAATGAATGTGAAATTCTCTCAGAAGCCATGGACACAACTATGTTGGCCACATACTCAGTCCACCCTATTCGAAAATAGTATTATAAATGGATGTCTCTTTACGTACATTTAGTCTTTTATGTCGTTTTATACACAGTGTGTTTATTTTCATATTTTAATTCACGCCATTTGTATGTGTTTAAATGTGTGTATGTGCTTATAATGTTATGCATACGACTCGCATGCTTTTAACGAAATGCAACTTACTTACTTACTGACTTACTTACTTACTTACGTACTTACTTACGTAATGAAACTTCTGACATCGCCATTTGAACTGACACGTGTTTCTGCTTTTACATGCTTTGCTGTTTGATCTTTGTCTGCCTTGGTGCCTAGGTGACTCTAAATATACCGTTAATTCAGTAACTGGGCCAATGTCACTGATGGTGTTTTAGAAGCTTTCAGCGTTTGACCACGTCATGAGACTGAAAGAGTAGAGAAGTATACTTGCATGATGCCATACTGACCAGAGCCGTGCACCATTTATAATCAATGCATGCTGAAGGATGTGAGCATAATCCACAGTCTGAGAAGGATGCCTTGTCCATCCATTTGCTGTTTCTTGTATCCCGCCCTTTCTCCCGCTTATGCCTTTCACAATACAATTGAAGCGTGGAGTCCAAATTGACCTGCTGTATCTGTCAGACATTATTACTTCATTATTCATTAAGATGACGGCGTGGCGTAGTGGTAACGTCGTTGGTCTAGATCAACGAGGTTAACCTACGCTGAGCCCGGTAAGTACTGCAGGGATGGGTGACCGTGACTTCCGGATGCGGCACTTTATTTTGTTATGTAACCAACCACCCAGGTCGACTCAGCCTTCTACCCTCCGTGGGACCGTAAAATGAGTACCGGCCAAACGGCGGTGATGCTCTGCGGCTGGGGAGTAAAGGTATGCATGGTGTAATTTGCAGCTAAAACTGTGAGATCCATGCCTGAGCGCTTTAGAGGTAGTTATGCACGATGATGCACTATACAAATCGACGTATACTTTACTGCATACTTCCAACTATAATATGTAATCAAACAATAAACTGTGGAAGTCCAAAAGATAAAAATGTGGAGTGAAAACATTCATTTTATCCAGATTGAAAAGATTTGAAGTACATTTTTGCAGAAGCGGTGAACAAATCTTCGAGAAAACGTCAAAATTTAATGTGCATTGAACAAAACTCTTTCAGCTTCTGGCGACTTCATCTTGAAAACCCTGCCGGGCTTTGCCATGGACCCCACTTTATCCTCCATGCGACTCATTGTTTTGTGGAGTCGAAAGAAATCCTTAACTGATGCTCTACTCTTCTTATCAGCTTTTCTTCCTTATCTCTCTTTTCTGTCTGTGGAGCAGCTAAGTAAGATATGATTTAATACATTAACTTTAGCACAGTAAAAGATGCAGAAATTATCGAAAATGGAAAATGATGTGGCGAGCGTGAGCATATGTGATGATCAAGTCGGATGTGCCACAGAAGCTGACAAATTTATGAATATCGCAGTTTTTACATTCAAAGTAAAGCTTACGGTGAATTTACTGACTAAGATAATGTCCATTCATAAAATTTTTGGGAGCCGGCCATACATTCACACATACATATCTGCAATGCTATGAAAACTGACTAATGCAGAATCGAATGACATTAGATTTTCAACACAGGTTGGTCTTGGATTAAATTTGGGGACGAAGGCATATACCCTTTCCCCACTTTAGTAGCTGATGTGGACGTGTCTCCGGTTTTTCGTGATTTGCACACTTGCATGTTCATTGATAGTGGGTAAAAAAGCTCATGATCGTACGTTGTGATGGCAGAAGTAGTTGTGCACACCCTGCAAATTGGCCTGTTGTATCTGCCAGACATTACTTCATTACTTGATCCTGTAGTTTGTTTTGTGTTATGTATGGTTCGTCGTGCATGAAGTGAGGATTTGTGGCTTCTAGTAATAATTGCACGGTGTATAAAATTAATGTCGTACCTTGATAAGTTACATATCAGGCATTACCTGACAACAGACATTTTTCAAAGTAGCAATGCCTTACATTTGTGTTAATTTTCATTCTAAAGTGTGTTATTCTAGTTCAAAAATAAAAAAGTACTGCAATGCGTTAAGAGAACTGGTGAACTGAAAATACACTTTAAGTTTTTGGCATATTTGCATTTTTACTTTTTTGAGTAAAAATGCACTGCAAATAATACAATTTTTGTGCAAGTTAGGGTTGCTAGTGGCAAATAACTACGCATTGTAACCAAACATAGGCCATGTGCCTTTATGCACTTCACGGTTCAAGGACTGAAACGAATTTAGCTGGACTCTGGAGTACACGCAACTTTAACCAAATGCCCTTCCTCACCCAAACCTGAGACTTGTAAGGCTCGAAATGGGAACTGATGAAATTGGGTCATTCGAGTGACATTCTGTCACCTTAACTATTGCACTGTCGTTGTTATTTAACACTAACAACTTTGTAAACATTACCGACGAGTCTGTTTACAATGTGTGGTGGCAACAGCAGAACATACAAGACTTCTAAAGTGCTTAAGAACAAGCAGTTGTAAACTGCCAAAAGCATGAGGAATGACTGTTGCCAGCAATAGCTTTGATAAGTGCTACCAATTTTACAGTAAATTAATTTACGTTGTGTTTTTTGCAGTTCCAAAAACTAGTGAGTGATATTATTTCCAGTGTTTTATGCTTTCACTGTGTACTCTGTTAGTGTGGTCAGAGTTTTGCACAGTGCACTCACGCCGTTATTTACTCTACCGCACGGCAGTATGCAAGCGCACTGAATGCTATCGTACTTTTGTCCGTCCGTCTATCTATCTGATATTAGGTACAAGTTGCAACCATCATCTCAGTCAAAATGACTATGTAGTGTACTTACTTAAAATTTCTTTTTAATTCTAATGATATCGTGAAAATTTTCAGCGATGGGTAGGCCCATTATTCTAGTTTTCTCACGTAGTGTTCTCACGTCAGTCACCTTGATGGAATTCCTTGATGATCACCCTCACTGAGGCACGCTGGGTGTTCATTTTGCCTGTCACCATTGTATTGGTCCACTTTATTGACACTTGTCGTGGATAATTGCTGCAACTTGACCCTCCCAGTCCCAGGCACATAATTTATAGCCGTAAGCCGATTAGGGATGGGAAGGGAAGCAGAGTAGGTAAAATAACCAAAGACAAACGTGATAATGAAACATCCAATGCAGAATCGCCCTCAACGCGGAACACCGGATGCTGCCGCGTCAATGCTTTCTTTTCTTCATGACAATGACTCTAGTCATCTGAATGCAACTGTCGATGGTTGATAACACTGAACGCTTTACTTGGTTTGCAGCACTTGACCGTACTATCGCACACGGGGACGAGAATTTCAAAGATTATCGTTGTCAAAAGCCTAGAATATTTTTTGTTTTTTGACACTTTGTTGGTCCATTTTGTTGACCTTTTATCTAGATATTCAGCATACTGGTTTATTTTGACCCCTTTTAGGTGAAAATTGACGGTGAGTGTGACAGATCAAAGTTCATGGTCAGGGTTAAGATTAGAGTTACAAAATACAAAATCATATATTGGTGTATGGCAGCCCGAAGGCTGGAGTAGACAATAACACATTTATTCAGTCGGAAAATTTGATGAACAAAAGCAAAAAAACGACTTCTTAAAATCTGTTACTGTTTGCGAATATATGCGGTAGTCTGTCAGCACACGAAGGCGACCAATGACGGTTCGGCTTATACATGATACCAGATATCGAGTTTTTTGGGTCGTATTGGTGGGTGCTACCTCAAGTGAAGGTTTTGTAGAATGTGCAAATGACACAGAGAACCGCGCGGTCTCTCAGCGACAGCTGAGCTTCCTGCCAGCTCTGACTGTGGACCTGCTGTTATGCATGCATGCAGTGCAGTCACTGCGCTGACCTTCAGTTTGCTGCTTGCACTCATCTTTATTTCTCGCCGGTTATGCCCCATTTCGCCGAATCCCAAACTAAACTGACCCTAACCGTAACACTAACCCTAACCGACACAGTAACGGTAATATTGTTTACGCGCATTTCGTTGACAGCCCATAAAAAGGTTGTATCGCATTAATGAAAGGAATTTAAAATGAAAATGATGGAAAGAAAAGCTTACACGGCATTCGGCAAAACGGGATTCGGCGAAACGGGAAGACACCTTCTCGCCACATCGACTTCGTGGTTTCGACGTCGGACTTGCAAAGAATCACACAGTTTATGATGATGATTGCTGGTGCTGGTGTATTATATGCGCCATGACTCCGAATGTCTGTTACAAACTTATTCATGCTGAAGTATTTTGATTTTATGAATTCAAGTCATAGCACTTTTAACAATATACAGTACATACAGCTTGTGTACTTGGCTTCTTATTTTGTCATAGTTTTATAATTTAGTTTTAGTAGTCTGTGTCTTTAAGAACAAAAATGCGTCAGCTGATGCATTGATTTTTGGCCACTTCTTCAGAAAACGGTCACCACCATTCCAGTCCTAATCACTTCCGTCTGTTTGTAAGATATGTCGAATTAATTTTAGCGCTATTTCTCTTGATCGTTGTCGTAAAATGGAAAACCAATTTCTAGTATTGCCTCGTATACTAAGAGCCAATTTGTCTTTTGGTTTCAGCAGCAGAAGAAATATTTAGGATGATGTGGTTACTCGACGTAAATTAGCGCAGGGATCTAGTGGATTTATTTAGCCCGCTCGGCAGGGCTAGCCTATTTGTTCTGCCGACGTTACTTCATTCATCTTATTTAACGGTCCTCTTGGAGAATGGAGACTAAGTGTCTCAGAATGTGCTGGACTGGTCTTCGCCAAATTTTTATAATAGGTACATATATGGGCGGGAATGATCAAACTGACTTGCTTAATTTCGCGATCGCTGAAGGACATTGCTACAGTAACCGATTTTTGGCTCGAATCGGCGAAAATTGGCATGCCCACCATTCATACTGTGCACTGGCATTCTACGTCAGCTGATAGGAGGATGACCCCGCTACGTCTGATAAAATTTTGGTGAACTTTGAACCAGTAACCTCTGAGTTTAGCAGGCACTTTTGCCCCGTGCGGGCTACACACTGGACTTGCCGCCCATTTCTAGCTTATTTAAGTCAATTATTGTTATAGCCCGTGAAGAAAGACGCCTTGCTCTCGTCGTCAGCTCGCAGGACTGTCATTCAGTTTTTGTTTCTTGGCTGTCTGGTAAAAGTGGGCGTGACTTGCAACACATGAAACTGTGGCATGTGCTCTGCTCTGCATCCAATCAGCTCCAACCAGCCGTATAACTGAAACAGTTTTTTACACTTTCTTTGTTTTGTGAAAGAAAAGAAAACATTTTTGCTACCAGATATTTTTTCTGAATTTTTCATTGACAGTAACTGTGTGCACTGTTGGTTTTATTGAAGTTTTCTTGTATTAGGCGAAATATTATTTTGATTTATGTTGGATAACGGTTGTGTTAGTGAAAAGATGGAAATACGGTTCAGCCAGTTGAAGATTGATTTACTGCATCAACAGAATACACTGTTTGACGTCTTCAGCTACATACAGGAACTCCGAGACGGCACTCAAAGACATTTCATCCTCAAAAAGTTTTTCTGGAAGGTGAGATGTTCGTATGTGGTTTTCTAACAATCTCGTTTTTGTAGAAATAGATACGTAACTAACTAGGACCACTTTGCAAAATTTGCAATGAACTTTGTGTGGCTAATTCTGGCCAATTTTTGTTGAGTGCAATGCTAACTCAAGCTGCTAAATGGACATAACGATTGGACCCGTAGTACACGAACAGTTCGCCTTTAGTCACGTCATAAAACGGCATTTTAGGTTGCCAACTATTTCTGTAAACCTCGACTAATACCCTGCCACGTACTGTTTGAGTGCATCAGAAGATAAAAAGTCATTATGTTCATTTGATTCTGGTCGTAATTACTATAGGCTCGAAGGGTTACTATAGTCTCGAAGAGCCTATCATGGAAATACTTTACAGGGCAAAAACAGTGTTCACGCTTTCGGCTGTAAGTCCGCCTTAAGTGAACTGATTTCGATGAAACCTGGAGTACTTGTGTCACCTGTCGAGTATGCCGGTGGGAAACGCTCTCTTCAAGCCTATATTGTAGTGTGTCCCCAGACACACTGCAACCCGTCTAGTTTCAGCTGTGTTTACCTGATGTGTTCGGTACTGACGTCAGAGGTCTGGCGTAATGGGTGCGGCGTCCCTGCGATCCTGCCCTTGATGTTAGCAGAACAAGAACTCGTGTAGGCAGTGGGTGATTTTTTGTCTGATTGCAGTTTGTGCTTATAGTTTCCTTCAGCACTGTGATACTCTTGGCTCAGTAATAAGAAAGACACCCGGTATGTAGAAGACATAAGTTTATCTAATTATCCCAGAAGGTTTTCTTGCGGCTTGCTATCCTAGTGGTTAGGGCGTCGGACTTGCGACTCAATGGTCGTGAGTTCGATCCCCGGCCGCCGCGCTACACCGTCGGTCAGGGGTTAAATTACTTTCAAAGGGGTGTGGGAGCCCTACTTATCCAATGGCCAATGGTTGAAATATGTGAATTACGGTGCAACGCTAAAATTTGCGATTTTATACAAGTAATTATCGCGGTAATTCAGCAACAATCTATTAG
>Ga0209780_1001702_pt1 | contig 14859 bp, 8 predicted proteins | sample WorMetexBAHAMAS2_FD_187384 | JGI IMG/M metagenome (GOLD analysis project Ga0209780, IMG submission 187384) | Marine gutless worms symbiont microbial communities from Max Planck institute for Marine Microbiology, Germany - Inanidrilus exumae... | ecosystem: Host-associated > Annelida > Digestive... | reverse complement strand
CCATCAGCGACTTGCTGAACGTCGGGCGACAACGCAGTAAGCGCCCAGCGGCAATGCTGCGCTTCCTTGTGTCACGGGGTGCGTAGACGCGGTCGTTCTGCCGATTGTCAGGTGAAGCGACCTAGAACACCTTTTCATCCGAATAGAATAGTGATAAGAAAAAATTATTTGCAATCAATTAGAGGCTATTAAAAATGCAATTTTTTTGCTTTTTCTTTCATATCTGCAGAAAACGGGTCGGGATGCAGGCATCGCGTCGCGCCGGTCTGTCAGCGGCAGCGAAATCTTGTTTAAATTAACGGAAAACATATATTATTTAGACATCCTTGAAATGGCAAAATATCTCCTTTTATTTAATGAACGTTTTAGTCATCAGTCAACAACAACAACCACTACACTCAAATAACATAATGCAGTTGGAGACGGCAGACTTCTCCCCCGGTGCCCCCATCTGGCAAACTGGATGAAAAATACGCGTCATCTTTGATACTGGCCTCTTCTCTCCATTATGTGAAAACATGACGTCATCCACAAGTGCATAACATATGGCATTGCCGTCAGTGGAGGACCGAACCACGGCCACGGGTAACGGGTGCAGAAAATTTGGTGAAATCTGGACATGTGGATTTTGAGATAATATGCGAACGGGCAGAGGAAGCGAAGTAATTAACCGGTTTTCTGAAAATACGTATAAATTTGCATTTATTAGAAACTTTTAACGATGGGCCCGATCAACTCGACCCACGCAAATCGGCAAATTTTGTGACGCGACCCAACCCAACACATCCAAGGGCCGGGTCCAGGATATGGGGAGCAGTTTGTCGGGTGGTCTGGGGCACGGGCCTCCAAGTGGGGTCCAGGAGTAAAGGCCCAGGGGGCTGGACTGGAGAAAATGTGCTCCAGATGTTGGTAATCTGCAAATTATACTGCAGTGATGTAGGCTGAAAGTAAAAGATAGCAAATGAATATTTTGTACACTTATCACTATGTACAACGGTTTTATATTGTGACAGCAGGTGCGATGCGGGCTCGTCCGTACCCAATAAAGTCCCCTAGATGCGCCACTGCACCCCGACCCGTTGATGAATCCGACCGGCGTGCAACTCGGTAGTGCCATCATCCTATCTATGCCAGCTGTTCTGGCCGCCATGTCGTAGGGCAAGGAAATGTAAACATTTTGCAGCACTTACAATCAGATCGCCGGTCTGGCGCTAGCACTTAGCTTTTCGTAAACTTACTGAGTTATTAACAATTGATGATATTATCCGTTTTCTTCCGAGGCAAAACATACCATTTAGAGGTCATCGCGAGTATAGTGAGTCTGTTAATAGAAGGAACTTTTTGGAGATGGTCCACTTCATAGCTAACTACAACCCACTGTTATAGGACTGGCTGGCAAATCATCCAGGCAGTGTTTCGTGGTTGAGTCATGATGTGCAGATTCAGTTTTATTTGGCTAACGTGACAGATCTTCACCAGTTAACTTCGCACATTACCGCATCATGGAGATCGTATCGTGACCATAGATTACTGTGACGTCACTTCACCCTATGTATTGAGTGGTCAGTGTCTTCAGACAGCCGTTGCAGCCTGTCCGGTCGTCATCTTTGAAGATGAGTTCTGTCTCGACTCGTTGTTTGATCCGCTACCGCTGCCCTTCGGCTGTAGTTCGTACCGCTCCCTAGCGTTGTCATTTCGCTCGTCGACCTCGCTGCTGTCGTCCGGCGCTCCGGCGCACCTGTACGAACACGGGACGGCCGACAATCGCGGCCAGTGGAACGCGCAGCGGAAGCGGACCTGCGTCGTCGGCGCCGGTAGATCATCCAGCATCAGCGCCGTTTCGTTGAGCCGACGTCCTGCGTCGACATCGGCTGAATTATCCTGCGCACCGGAGCAGTGTTGACTCAGGCAGAACGTCGTGTAATACAGGTCCCCTGCACAGTGATAACCAACGCGGCTACATTTATTTATTTCGCCACGAGGCAGCCACAGACATAAAATATAATACATACACACGAGCAAACGTGAATTGTAGGCCTACATTATATACAAACATATGTGATAAACAATACCCAAAGACAATACAAACAAACACACACACACACATTATGTACTGAATACACAACGTAACGTAATAAAAATCAGGCAGTCTATCAGTTAACGACGACGTTAAAGACCTGTCTCCTCATGTGACCTTGTACTACGACCAGTGACCCCTTGACCTACGAACTGACAGATATGGTCAAGATGAACTGTCATGCCAGACGTCTAAGTCGCGGGTCACTTCTCTCGAAAGTTGTCGTCCAGACAACAACGCGACAACTTTAAAACGCTGTGATATGATGGTGACAAGTCCTGTTTATTTATTTAAATTTATTTGTTTAAAAAATTGAAGTACTGTGGTTGTTGATAAGTGAAATGTGTAAAAGCTAGTGTAGCAACGCAGTAAATTGTAATTACTGCTACAGCGAATGCTTCTATATCGCGTGCTGTCGTGATTCACAGAAATAAGTTGCTCAGGTCAAGCTCCTCAGTACGTCGACCCATCTTTATTATTGTTTTAATTTGTTAATTCTTGTCGTCGTTGTTGTTTTGTTGGTTTGGCATCGTCGTCGTCGTCGTCGTCGTTGCTATCGAGCACGACACAAAGAAAACAGCGGGAGCCAATCAATGAATAATTAGACTTCTAATTTTAGCGCCGTTGTAATTAACCAGAAATACTTCCTCGAATGTTCGGTGCAATATTTCGCATTAGTTAAACAGGATAAAAACTCAGTCCAATAACAGTCCAAATATTGATACTAGTAATTCTCACGCTGTTCAGCAAAAGTAGTTCATGCCTTATTTTTCGTTTTAGTACTGCGTGAACGACTTTTATAGCGTCGGGGAATTTAGCAGGTCGCTGATGGCCTTTTGCTTATTTTGTGCGTCGCTATCGACCGTTATTAATGATAATATTCATTTTATTTTCACCGATACGTGGTAGCGATAACCTTTATTCACCATATAAATGGTAGCATAATAATAAAACAAAAGTAGTAAGAAAAATAACTGAACTAAATCTTAACTAATTATTAATAACTTCACTTCTACATTTCTAAAGCGTTTTAAATTTACTGTATATTCATTGTATCTTGCTTACTTGCATTTTCATTCTATATTTGTACAGATTATGTGACGTTATTACTTGCTTCTGGGAGCAGTGCGTAGTATAGTGATCAGTGTGTTTGTATGTCTGTGTGTCTGTAAGTCTGTGTGTCTGTCTGTCTGCTCGGTGCTCGCATATCTCAAACACCAATTATCCAAGCGTTACGAAATTTTCTGTACATAATATTTATGGCCGTGGCTCGAATCTCTTTTTATTACGACAATACATCCTGTTTCGTGGATGTTGACGTCGTTTTCACATAATGGTGCCAGTGGGTCAGTGCGTAGAATCAAAGACGACGTTGTTTCGTCGAGTTCGCCAGGTGGTGGCACCGGGAGCGAAGTCTGTTATCCCGATTACTTGTTTAGTAAGAGAGTTATGCAAAAGTTCTATTCATACTGCGTACGCAGCCATTCGCTAGGTGGCAGCACAATATAGCTGCTATATTCATGTGTTCTGTTATTGCGGCAAAGTATGCATGATTGCGTTTCGATTCAAAGTAGCCTAATGTACTGTAAAGTGTATATGTCTGTTATTACGCTGACCGTAAAGCGTACTGTAACGGTCTGGCGTCCGTTCGTCTGTCCGTCAGTCTATCTGTCCCGTCGGCATACACACCGTAACTGACTGCGAGGCAGCATGCGACGCGGCCAGCGTACATTTAGGCCAGACAATAAATAAGACCGATAGGCCTATCTTGTACGGCCAAAAAATGCTCGAGAGAGAATTCCATCTCCTACCATGTTGGCGTCGTTGAATACGGCTAATACGTCGTTATTTTTTAGTTTAAATAAGGAAGACGGGAGACTGAGCAAAGCGTCGCGACTACTTTGATAGTTGAAATGCTGGGTGAGACTGTGGGACTTACGGAAGTTTTCGTTGGTGATGCCGTAGATGATTGGGTTGCAGCAGCAGGAGATGAAGACGAGGATCTGAGAAAGTGCAATTGTCCACAGGAATACGAGCTCATCCGTCTCGTTGGCGAATGGACCGCTGCCGGTGAGCTGTTGACGCAGCTTGTCAGCGGCGACAGCCTGCGCGCAGAATACAGAACCCGGTTAAAATCGGGATAAAATTGAGCCGCACCACATCGTGTTTCAGACTCGCTACCTGACGTCTGGAGCCCGGCACCTCTAGAGTGGCGTCAACACTGCGGAACATCTCCTGTAAGCTCTCACACACGGTCCGGGAAGCCCGGTCATCAAACACTGCGATACATAATTACGCATAAAACCGTCTGTATGTCTGTTTGTCTGTCTGTCTGCTCGCATATCTAAAACACGTTCACATTTCACCAACTTTCTGAGCTACTCGGTTTTTGATTTTAGTTTTTCCTTATTTTTTTCGTTTCTGGACCGCGCGCTAGATTAAACTGGCCATCTCGTCAACTTCTGAGCGCACGTTAATCTACCGTATCGTATCGTATCGTATGTTAACTGTGGCCGTGGCTCGGTGCTCTTCTGGCGGCACTGCGATATGTTGTGTACTTCCGGTATTGTGGATGACGTCATGCTTTCATATAATGCAGGAGGCAATAGACAAAAATCAGACGCGAGGCGCGCGTATGTTTCGTCCAGTTCGCCAGGTGGCGATACAAGACCACAATACAGACAACGAGCGATAGTGAATACCGCGCTGTGAATATGCGTTACATTGTGTCGTCCGCTAGCGTTGCTACAAAGGTTCCGCCGGAAGTACATAACATATCGCATTGCCGTCAAAGGAGCGCATAGCCACGGCCACAGGTAACACGGGCAGAGAATTTAGTGAAATTTGGGAGTGTGGTTTTTGAGATATGCAAGCGGACAGACAGACAAACAAACAAATACAAAACGACCCCAAGATATGGGTCTCTACAAGACGTATATCGTGCTACTCTTCTCGCCAAAATTACATACTTTTACATAGTATGCTTGTTCATGGTCAGGCCTCTGCTCGGCCAACGATCTTGCGAGACTGGACGCATTTCCTGCGACGCCGAAGTCGATGGGGCAGGGTATTCACCGGCGTTTGTGTGTCTGTCTGTCTGTCTGTTTATCCGTACAGAATCTCAAAAAAGCTGAAGCGAGGATCACCAAGCTTGACCTAGATATGATCCACTAAGAGTCCTGGAATTTTATTTCTTTTGGGGTCAAAAGGTCAAAGGTCAAGGTCACAAGGCACGAAAACACTGTCGGCGTGGGTTTTGTACGCTTGTGAGTGTTGGCTTCTAGTTCAGTTCTGCAGCCACTAGCGTTTCTAGCACCCAAAAGGTGGGAGTGATTTTGTGGCCATTGTAAATGTGGGAGACAAAGACTTGAGATGTATGTAAAGAGGAGTTTTACTGTAGTTAATTTACACGTCTTGTTAAGCAACAACGCTGTGTACGGGCGTGCGTGCCTGCATCGCGTGGTACGGCGCCTGACAGACGACAAACGTGGCGACGACTACGACGACGGTCTTTGTCAACCGACTGCGGCCGCAGTGCGACGTGGCGCTGGTCGCACGCCCTGCCGAGCGAGGCCCGATCACCGGCATACCGGTGAGGCGACGGTAGAGTAGCCAGTAGGCGACGCAGACGGCGGCTACTGGCAACAGAAAGCAGACGCTGAACTGGAACGCCGTCCACGATACCACGTAGACAATTACCGGCATGCCGCGGTCATCCACCGGCCATCGCAGGTGACACCTCGTTCCAGCTTCGTAGCTGTAAAACACGCGTTCATATAACAGTCATCATCGGTCATGCTACGAAAGCGCAAAAAACTGCTACGAAAACGCAAATGTATTTTCAACAGAAGCGCAAATGTAGAACCAATAAAACTGCAACTCGTAACTGCAAAAGCGCAACATCGTTAGTGTCAGTCATACACAGAATAAAAACTCGTAGCAAAGACTATATACGCAAAAACACTAAGGCACGAAGTGATATCCAACGCGCCGCGTAGCCGAGCTGGTCAAACTCGCCGCGCGTATAGTCTGTAAAAAAACTGTAGGAGTTGCGCAGCTTTCTGACTGCGTGTTCTAGAAGGCGCTCGCGTGAATGGCAGTGAACCACCAGTCAATGTGTAGGCAGATGCCTGTTGACGTATAAGCGATTGAACTAACACATATATGTGCCTATAGGCTTCAAGTCCTCTACAGAGTCCGACAGCCACCAATGCAGCTGAGTCATTTCATTCCCGTCTGAATGCTGATATTAAAACTCTTCATCCGCACATATACGTATGTCTTAGTTCAATCGCCCATACGTTAACAGGCATCTACCTACACATTGACTGACAGAAAATTTAGTGAAATTTGGGCGTGTGGTTTTTGAGATATACAAGCAGACAGACAGACAGACAGACAAACAAACAGACATACAGACACGCTGATCACTATATGTCTGGTGCAAAATCACACCCGGAGTCAATGTAGCGATCAACGACGTCATCAGCAAACTTCCTGCAGCGATCGTCAGCCGGAAATTATCTCGTTAGCAAATGCTGTACCAACTTCATCCGAAGGCAACAACGACAGTGCACAAAAAACCACACTAACCACTTCGAAATAACCGAGTTTCTGTCTTCGTAGTCTTCTAACATACCAAGGGTCTGCATTCTGTACCACCGAGACTTGTTGTAAAATGTTCAACGCGTTTTTGCCCAGAGTTCTAAAATGGGGACAGTTTACTGTTACTAAGGGATACGACGCCAGGCTGTCTAACCGATCATTTTTATTTTTTGACTTTAGGGCACTCTGGCGCTCAACCCTGAGCGCCAGCATGGCGTCGAATCCCTGAATTAATGTAGCTGTTTTTGGAACACTGAGCTAAACACTGTCCGTACCCGGTATTTTAATACTGTGAAGGAGTCAACTTTCATCCCAATCAGTGCAACCAGTCGTCCCTGCGTGGCGAAAAAAACTAAATTGCTCACCGAGTAGCAGAAATACCTGCACCGCGCTTCGCTTTGCGCATGAGGCCGATATTCGGTCGTGTGCGAACATCGTAAAGAAGACATGAGTCAGCTATGAGCACGGAACATGATGCATATATTAGCCGTATTAGCGAGCAATAGTGGCCTACCCTACATGACGAGACTTGCTTGTTGGCAGCAAAGAAGCCCTGGCGTGTTAGCTATTAGGCCTATATGGCTTCAAACTGATACGGATATTATACTGTGCAAGCATGCATACATGCGTCTTCTCGAGATCGGAACGCATTCATTCTCTATCACTAATGAGGTCGGCAAAATTGAAAGCTTAATTATGAAGCCCCCCCAAACGCATATGCCGTTACTATCAAACGAAAAAAGGAGTCATTAGGCCTAGGTGCCTATGTCATGTATTCTGCCATCAACACACTTATATAAGAAGTGTGGTACAAACAAGCGTCGCGATATGCAGACCGACATGCCTGCACATGCATTTCAAAATTAAACTTATGTCTTTTTGTATCATCATCATCGTCGTCATCATCATTATGTTTATTTGTTCAAAGACAACAAAAAGCAATGACACCATAAAAAGTTTAATCAGGCTAACATCTCTTACGATAAACATATCAAGTTCCAAAATAAAAACTATTCACACATAGTTAATTCACATTGAAGCATAAATACACTAGCGTTTACCCGGCCAAAGGCCGGCCGGGAAGTTGGACCACAAAACTGGACTCAGGAACACAAAAGCGTTTGAGACGGTCCCGCATGAAAGGCTACGGGCCACGCCCCAGGCCCGCGCGCGGTTGGCCCATGCCGCTGTCGTACAACCGCCCAGCGCGCAGGCAAGCTCGCGAAATGCGCAAGCCAGCGTGCGTCGCCCGTGTGGACTTTCTCGAAGTTGGAAATTTTGCACCCGTTTTCCGAAATTTGACACATTAAGGGTGGAAAGTGTTCAAAATAATTTGGCTAAAATCTCTTCAATAAACCTATCAAGTTCCAAAAAACTATTCAGAAGTACTTAATTCACACTGAAACATGAAATAGATAAGCGATGTACACGTACATATAGCATTATGTAGGCATGCGTTAGTACTTCCGAGAAAAATAAAACAAGTATCCAAAGTAATTTGGCAAATGGCAGCATTGCCATCGTGTCACCCCTCGCGGCTGCGAATGGATTTGACCGATCTTCATCCCATTCAATACATGGTTCCTTAGATCCATATGAGTCATCCCCTAAACGGCATCTCGATCGATAGCGGTATATCGCTATACACGGAGTGGCGTGGTTAGTCTGTCTGTTGGCCACGTTCGTGAGCAAAACACGGCTAAACCGATCGAGATTCCGTTAGGGGGTGACTCTCGTGGGCCGAAAGAAACGTGTATTAGATGGGGTCAAGGACGAATCCATTCGCTGCCGCGATGCAGCCTTTCGTCAAAATCCTTCGACCACTTGTTATATTTGCCACTACTTTGCAGGCAGTCGTACCTAGATGCGTGGGCGAGGTAGGCATACGGCGACGCCAGAAGGACGCTGGAAGCCCAGACGACGACGCAGACCACCTTGCCGACGGTGAAGGTGCGCAGGTGCCCGAGGTTCGGGTAGCTGGCCAGACATCGGTCGATGCTGAGAGCGACCAGCGTGTAGACTGACGCCAGCTTACTGACGTCTCTGGCGATGTACGCCGCCTTGCAGCTGAGACTGCCCGTCGCGCCCTCTATCGGCCAACTTCGTCGCACACGCAAACAAATAACAAGGGAATAGGACTCGGAGACAGCCGATACGATATAACTCCGCGTCAGCTTACTTTTTACTTTCTTGTTCGCTGGACTGTCAAATGCCGAAAGCATCGAAAAGGCCACATGGCACCACCTTCTCGAATAACAATGGGTGCAGATCACCCAGAGAAATGGGCTGAATGAGTGCGGCGCCCCGGAAGAACTAACCCCGAAGAGTAATTTTAGCCATCGTTGTAAAGTAAATTCAAAACTGTTGTCATCACGTAACAGAGACCTTTTAGGCTGAAAGCAAAATGTGTTTTCGGTTAGACTTCATCGCGGTCTCCCTAGATGGTTTTGAGGGACCGTTCCACGGGAGGAAAATGCAAGGAAAGGGAGGGAAGAAGCAAAGGGGAGTGCGAAATAGGGAGAGAAATTTGACACATGTCAACAGTGCTGTAGAAAACTATTTTTAGGTCGACTCTTCGACAGAGTCTACCTAATAAAGCCGGTCTCAAATGTCCGTCCGTCTGTCCATCCGTGCGTACGTATGTGCGTACGTCCGTCCAAAACGTTCCTTCGATTTCAATAAAATTTGGCATGTAGGTATACTTAGAAGTTGGCATTCCTACTTCTACATATCTGTCTGACCACCGCACCTCTAAATGTTCGACATCATCCTGTAACGTCCATCTTAACTTCCATCGGTGATCGACAGCAATCGACACAGCAGTACAAGTTTATATAAAGTTATGTAACAAGGCTATCAGCGCAGCAACCGTAAGACACAACCAAATATGGTAATGGTTCACAGCAACGAGACGATGAATAAGACACAGCTAGTCAGCTACCAGACTGAGACGTAAGTGGCATTGAGTCACGCCACACAGCTGAGTCGCGTCGAACGCTCGCACCATAAATGGCAAAGGAGCAACTGCTGAGCTCCAAGGCTATGGACAGTGACGTCAGACGTACCAGACGGAAAGCTACAGACCAACACCGGAAGACGGGAAAATAACTGAAATTAATGTGAAAGTTCTAGCTATGACGTCATGTTAACCTTCAGCAGACAGCGTTGGCAGCTGTCGGCAAGATAACGAAGCGAAATGTGTACGTCCCGGATCGTGGACGCACGACTAACAGACAGGCAAAAATATGACAGAATATATGTGTTTGGCGCTAGCTATTAATTTTCTGCCAGAGTCCGCGACTTAGTAATCAAAGTCAAAAGAACAAACAAACAAACTACCGCGCACTGCTACAAAACCTGTCTCCTCCGCCATTTATAAAGGGAGCTGGCAACTGACCACCGATTGTTAAACTAGGGTATAATATCTAATTTTTTTTCGGGCCGGATCGTTGATATTTGGCCTAGTTTTTGCGTCACGTGACTTTGAAGTTAGCAGAAACGTCAGCTGTGAAAAGTCAACCGTCAGTCACGTACGGGAATAATTTTTTTATAACACCATCATAGCGAATATTGAATTCATCAAGTCCGCCGATGACGTATGATTGTTTGGTTTGTTCTTTAGCTGGATCACTCGAACGTTTACTGATAAGTTACATGAAAATTATGGCACGGGCAAGCTTCTTGAACGACAGGTAAGCGATTATGTTTTGGGGATGATATATAGAATTCGTCTACTTGTTTGAGATCCTGTGGTTGTTCGTTAACTCAAAGAGCAACAGAACAGTCATTTCTACAAAAGGTATTGAGTCTGCTGCACAATCGTCAACTGGCGTTTTGGAGATTAGACACCTGCGTCGAAACGGAAGTATTATCGGTATCTAGAAGGATCGAGTATCTTATGCTCATTTCCTTCGTGAAATGTGTAAGCGCCTCTTATAATTGCAAACTGCCATTCGACGATAGCAGATATCCAGTTGGTTCCGACTATTTCGTCTCACCTTTGCAACAGAATACGCCGCTGCGCAAATGATACATGCTGGCCGCTGTTAAATCCGAAGAAAGCGGATTCGAACTTGGCCGCGTCGTGTATCAAATATCAATCATGAACTAAGTCCAGCTAAAGCTGAACAAATTCGCCATCGACGTTAATAAGACAGCCGTATAGCAATTGACAACTCGATAGGCCTACTTAACGGAACGGCTCCGTCTTGTCTGTAACAGACAGCAGACACACTTCAGACTCCTTGGAATTGATGTACATCAGCGTAAGTACCTTTATTTAACGTTTTCAATCTGATAGTTATAATAACTAGAATAAACCAGCACTCACAAGAGTGTAACGACCCACGCTGACACTTTTTGTGACTCGTGACATTGACCTTTGATCTTTTGACCCCAAATACACGGGTTTCCAGAACTTATCGTGGAACATTTCTGTGTCAAGTATTGTGATCCTGGCTGCGGAAAAAACAGCCAGACGAACAGGCTAACGCCGGCGAAAACCCAACCCGGCGACTGCCTTCGGCGTGGTTAATAATAATAATAACCCCGGGGATCTTTACTACCTGGGGTAAAAAAAATAATAATAAATGCCATGCCAATTTCTTCATGTGGCGTAGGACTAGATGACGAGGCAGTGAGAGTCGGAGTAGGTCGGCGGTCAGATGGGAAGCGGCCCGACGGCCTTTCTCTGATCTTTTGCAGGACGTAGGGGCCTAATTATTAAGTCGACTCCTACGAGTGACAGTGGTGAACACTCGCTGTAAGTCCGGCGCTTTGTGGACGAGCCGGCATTGAGACAACTAATCCGGGCATTTGTAACGTCACGTCTGGACTACTGTAATGCGCTGTTTGCTGACTGCAGTGACGCTGTCCGCCAGCGACTGCAGCGCATCCAGAACAGCGTGGCGCGTGTCATTCACTCACAGCCAGTGTTCTCACGAGCCTCACCGCTGCTTCAGAATCTACATTGGCTGCCGATACAGAAACGTGTCACGTACAAGTTGTGTGTGTTGATGTTTGACATTTTCCGTGGCTCTGCACCTTCATACTTAACAGGCATTTAGCCGTCTTAGTAGTACAGCGACTTGTGACGAACGGACAGACAGACGGCGGACGGACTCGCAATGATAGCAAATACAGCGCGCGTAAAAATCACATTTAAAACGCTTGCAGTAGGAATGACATTCAAGGCGACTCAAGGTCATCGAAATTGCCTCTATTCGATCGGTCATATATCACTTCCTATTAGTGGTCTGTAGCAGCAAAGACGCTATCTGGCACCGTTTCCGAGATATTACCACATTTACAGTGAGCGTGAGACTGGCTCGCCGAAAAGACGCCGTCGAAGGCCGAGAATGCCGGCCACCACGTAATTTCTGCATTTTATCTATGCCGGCTGTTGTGGTCTTCTGCACTTCTGGCAGCCATGATGTATAAAAATATTTTGCAGCACCAGCAGTCAAATCGCACAGATGGCGCTAGCACTAAGCTTCTCTTAAACCTATCGATTCAATTTTATTTAAATAACGTGACAAATCTTCACCGGCTAACTTCTCAAAGTACGACAACTTGCCCTACAGCATAGAGATCGTAGATTACTGTGACGTCACTTCATCCTATCCATTATGATGCGGTCGCACCTGTCTATGTACGTTGCCCAGGCGACGAGAGGCAGTGCGAGTACGTAGAGCAGGTCGGCCAGTGCCAGCGTCCAGATGTAGCTGTTGGCGACCGACTTGACTCGAATGTGATGCGCGTTGCGACCGATGACGACCAACACGGCACCGTTGCCGAGCAGTCCGACCGTGAACGTCAGCAGGGCCGCCGTCGCCGTCACCAGCCTCATCGTATCGAAGCGTCCTTCGACGCCGCCGCGGCCCGCTCCGAGCGTCTCCTCCCCGGACATCGGGCGTCGACCGACCGAAGTCGTCGTTCACCGCCTAGCCTCGTATTTGTCGCTCGTCGTGCTTTTGTCCAAGCGATTCCAGTCCGCTTTTCCGAAGGACCGCTGTTCCCATGGTCTGTCCCTCATCCTAAACCCTAACGCAACTAACCGTTACGAGCCCTAACCTCTACTAACCCTAACCCTAAATCTAAGCCTAAGCATAAACCCTAACCTACTAACCCGTACTAACATAACCCTTTGGGACCTTCGAAATAGTGACCCTTAGGAATAGCCGGCCGGTACCGTCAAAACTAAATGGAGTGTCGCCAAAGCGACTCCGCTGATATAGACGCTGCTGCTGCTGCTGCTGCTGCTGCTGCTGCGGTTGCTAAGCGACCAGCATCGCTGCACGCGTCCGTCTCCAGCGGTGACGTGATCTAGGTCGGTATTGCATGCGCCGCACAAACGCCAACTCCGGGGTGGGGGTGGAGAGGTCTCCCCAACATGTTAGCTTTGTGGCGTGTTCAGCGGGTATGCTAGTAGGCCGTGGTGTCTCCTTTGAAAGTCATAAATAAAAAAATCCTATTATTTTTGATTTTGTGCATGGAGTCAGCTTCTTCTATAATGATTAGGGTTTCAATGCCTTCTGGCATTCCCTCTGTTGAATCCTGCCTACGCCACTGTATTAGCTAAGGTATGCTCGTTGGATTATCCCCCAAATACATAACATCGGTTTTCTTTTATATGGTCAAGACAGGCCAGAATTAAGGTTGGCGTAGACGCTATGCACTGCACAACCGTAAGCCCCTCCGTCTTTCACCTGTCGCCTTCAGCGCAATGCTAAATAAATGTTTGTTTCTTTAGGACTTAAACAATTGATGTTTTAGTGCAAAAAAACAACAGTTTAGTGCTTACAGTGCATACACATTGGTGATCGATTGGCTAATGTATGTTCAAATATTTTGCAGGCCGCAGCCATCTTTCATTGCCGCCTTCGACGCCGTAGGTCCTAGGTATTTGCATACAGTGAATATAAAATAATCTGGCCTTGGGTCAAGATATATAGGATTGACGGTTTTTAGGCTAATACTGCATCAGAAAACGTTTTGCAACAAAGCTCCCCGACAATTTTTTCTATTTTTCGTTTCTAGGTCGTGCGCTAGATTAAGCTGGCCATCTCGTCAGCTTTTGAGCACACGTTAATCTACCGTATCGTATCGTATCTTATCGTATGACCACCAGGAAAGCGTGCAGGAAATGTACTACGTGTTACTGATGCATTGACGCTACACTATTCTTAGGCATAGTCAGTGTATTTTCGTCAATTTGTCGTTTCATAGTTACATGCATATAGGCAAGTTCTTCTTCTTTCTAACTAGAAAATAAAAATATATCGTATACAACATAGCCGGCTGCGAACAGTAGGACACTCATGACAAACACTGGCAAACGATTAAAAGCAGAATGACACCGAGAAAGGTTATAATCCCGTTGTTTTGTCAAATTTAAATTTTATTATGAATCGCGCAAGTGTATTGCTGTCGATTGCTATTAAGTTTTTTTACCTCGATTTGTCAGTCTGTCTGTTTTTTCTGCATGATATTTCATAAACCGATGCAGCTTAAATCATCAAACTTGACACAGAAATATTCCAAGATGAGTTCTGAAAACTCGTTAATTTTGGAGTCAATGGTCACAAATCACAAAAACATTGCATACGTGGGGCTTGCACTCTAGTGAGTGCTGGTTTCTTCTAGGTAATTTATGTATCATCATCACCGCCGTGTAACCCAGTACACAGTACGTCCACAGCGGTCTTAGTAGTAGTAGTAGTAGTAGTAGCAGCAGTAGCATTACCATTAGGCTATACTGTCGTTGGACTTGTGAAAGCAGCCAAATGCTGGTGGCGAGTGCACTATATCATTGGCAATACACATCACGATTTGCTTTGATGACGTTAGCGTAGCTGTCGCCCGTTTTAAAGCAAACGTTTAAAATATTTCTAATTATTGCAGCATTTAATCGCTTAGACGTCTTTTCATTTTATCGCAAAAAGCACCACAACAAGAACTCATCAGAAGATGAGATAGAGAACGTCAACGTTTTACAACGACATCGTACATGTAGAGGCCAGAGTCTACGCCCATTAAACTGAGTTCCTAATTAGATCGCCCGTTCTGTGAACGGTCGATCTTATGTTTTGCGCATGTTTCTTTTTTTCCCAACTCACTTTTTCAGACGTCTGCAAACCGATATTTTCGAAACTTTTCCACATGACGTGGCTTTACTC
>Ga0209780_1001701_pt1 | contig 14859 bp, 14 predicted proteins | sample WorMetexBAHAMAS2_FD_187384 | JGI IMG/M metagenome (GOLD analysis project Ga0209780, IMG submission 187384) | Marine gutless worms symbiont microbial communities from Max Planck institute for Marine Microbiology, Germany - Inanidrilus exumae... | ecosystem: Host-associated > Annelida > Digestive... | reverse complement strand
TCGATACTTTTATACGAAAGTATCGTCGATACCGATATCGATATTTCAAAAGTATCGTCGATAGTATCGATATCGATATTCGATATTAACAACCCTGCTGTAAAGTCATGACTTTTATCCTAAAATTTGGTGGCAACTTGAATGGAAAATTTCGGTGGCGAGTTGGAACTGAAATGACTTGGAGCGGCCAAGTCGACTAAGTCGAGTCGACTTAATGGCGGTGCGCCGGTGACTCAAGGTCTTTGTCTGTGGGTGAAATAATTTTGAAAATCGGTCAGTATTTGGTGATATTAAGGGGAAGAGCATTCTGTATCTTGTGGACTCAGTGACTTTTTCACACTATGATGGTGCCATCTAGTGTGGTGATGGGCAGGAGTGGTTGGCAGCATTGCCTGCTTGTGCTCACTGCTTAGCTGGTTTATTGACAGAGCTGATGTTTACGTCATTTCTGATTAGTTGTCTGTTTTCCGGCAATGCTTTGTGGAAACGTTTTTTTGAGACAATTTCTGCAACTGCCAGCAACTATGAAGACGCACACAAATGCCATATAGGATAGTTACCTTTCTGTCCTGTCATTGGCTGCTGCTTAATGTGCTTTGTGCGCCAAATTGGTGTTTAGGTGGAAATCAGCGTGAACTTGCGAGACAGAAAAATATGAAGAAAAACCAAGAGCAGACGAAGGGCAAGAAAGCTGACGAAAAAGATGGCAACAAGGGAATGAGTTTACAGGAACGCAAGCAGAGGTACAATACACTGGGTGATGTCAAGTTTGGTCTAAGTCAAAAGGTTAAGACTAAAGGCTTAGACTAAAGTTTGGTCAAATTCTAAACTTAAGACCGAACTTGACCTCATGTTGGTGATTTGGTCTAAGACCAAACTTAGGTCCATAGTTTATAGACTTAAGTCCGGTCTTAGACTAAGTCTTAGCCAGAGTTTAGTCTAAGGCCGTTGAACTAGTTGTTCGTCAACTGGGAATGCTTAATGCTAACTGCATATCAAAAGGACTTAGACCGATGTCACACCTGCAACTTTATCGCGGAACAAAATCACAAGTGTGACATGGCATGTCGCGCAACTTCTCAACAGTCACACAACTCCATTTTCCGAATAGAGTAGCACTGTGTTCTGTGCAACTTTGTTGCGAGAATGCGGTGAATGCTGATTGGTCAGTTATTGTTTATACAATAAAGTTGCAGTGTGTGACATGAACAGTTGCATACTGCAACTTTGTCGCGTGATAAAATCGACAATCGCAGGGGTTCATGTTGCTACACCCAGACCGAGCTTTGAACTCAGTTCCCAAGGTGTGTCATGCTCCATTGCACATGCATTGACCATTGAGCTACATGGACAGAACTGAAACAAAATGAACTGTAATAGACCAGTAATAACACTGGAAGTGACAGTACTTGACAAGATCAAAACTGCATGGGGTGTGTTAGATTAGAATATCTGCTGAAAAATAACTTATGATAGAAGGCTGCTATTCTCTGTGTACTGTTAACCATCACTGAATCATCTATGCCAGAGTTGTCTCACGTGGACAAGTATATACAATATCTTTTTTTAAAGACTTTAATGGAGTCCCTTGTTTGTTTATTCAGGTAGACGTCTAAGTTATAAGTTCTGCAGGTATGCTATCACTACTCAGCCAAAAAATTGCAAACTGCACCATGTATGTCAAACCAGAGACACAGAACTGGTAGCAAGTGGTGCTAGGAGGTTCTGTTGGCCAAGCTAATTAAGTTACTCACCTGTGAAGAACAGCAATCAATATCAACAATCCTTGAACATGTGGAATGTTGGTGCAGGACTAATTACACAGCCACTACATAGGATTGAGCATGCTGATTCATCTCTGCCAGATGAAATTCACGACATTACGTAACAACACTGTCATGCAGCAAGGCCCATGAAAACGTAATGATGATGATTGTTAATTTGTGTAGCGAATTACGCAAAGTGCCTCTATTGCGCTATGTACACAGAAAGATAGACTGTTCACAGAGAGTGTATCTAGTGGAAATTTGTGTAAAAAGAAAATGGATATTTGCCATGTGACATCATTCTGTGTTGCAGAGATGCAGATCGCATGAGAGAGAAGCAGAAGACGAGCGAGGACAAGAAATAGCTGTTTCACCTGGCTGCAATTTTTCGTGATAGCCGCACAGTGTTGTAGTGTAACATAAACATTCAAACACCATTATGTTTGTCCGTAACTGCCCAGAGAGGGGCTGTCTATTTAGGATGTCTACAGAACTATGGCAAAATTTGAGCCCATCAGGATTCATCCACATTACCTTTATCCATGTTATCTCCGTCATGGACGTTGACAGTACATAAGAATTGGCAAACCCAAAGCACTACAAATTGCACCATGCTGAGTAAATTAATCAGGCAGTTGTTGGTGTTTGTCACTTGGTATTTTTTTCCATTGTGAACATTTTGCATGTGACCCCTCCCTTTGTCTACATGTCTACTGTTGGCCATACCCCTTCCTTGCGTGTGGATATCATGAATGGATGATTCCATAGTATGACACATTACCATATGATTTACATTTACTGCTAATTTTTGTGATTTTAGACCATTCATGAGTACTGGTAATTACCAGTAAGTTCTGTATTCATGAGTATCAGTGTATCAGTCAGTAATTAGTTTATTTTTAAACATAACCAATTTTTATGGCGTTGGGTTTCCATTTCGTGCTGTGTGGATTCTACAAATAACAAACTTAACAAACACTTTGAAGAAACTATACCTTGTTGTTTTATCTCACCATTGTATATACTATTTGTTATGATGCTGGCCGCGTTTAGCGCTAAGCGTAATGTAACAGTCTGGCGTCCGTCTGTCCCAACTTTTTGAACCTTAATAGACCGCAAGGTGCATTTTTCTAACCCTAGTAGAGCACTCGACTCTTTACTTAATGTGAGTCACCAGGGGACAGCACACTACGCGGCCAGCATGTATTTCCATCCGAGTATTACGAGGACGGATATACTTGTATATGTACGCAGCTTTGACATTTAATGCTATTAACATGACGGCAATATCATCGGTTAACGTGTACATAAGGTTTTATTTGGTGTTTTCATTCTTGTTTTGTATAAGATGCATTGAATAAAAGTAGACTGATTTATGACGAGCCTTCAAAAAATGGACTGCTTCTCAAAGGATGTGGTCTTTGGTGTTTATCATGTTTGTTTAATTTCTGTGTTGCCCCATGTGGGTAGGTGTCTAAGTAAGTATGTAAGTGACAAATTTCTGAAGCGCCGAAACCAGAATAGGCCCTCCGTTTCCAGGCCAGCGGTCGTCGTAGGAGGCGACCAAACCAGTCTAGTTTTCTTTAGGTTGATTTTGTTATGGATGCATGTTTGTTTTTCAGCACTTAGCCAAGAGATTGGTTGGGAAGAACGTCGCCAGGAAGACCAAATTTTGTGGGATGTAAAACCCTAATCAATCAATCGTGTGTACCATTTACACTATTTAATCTAAAATACAGATACACTAGCAGTACATTGCAAATGCACTGTTGTTAACGAAGCAAACAATAGTCTGAATTACACGCACCAAAATACTGGATGATCCTGTTGACATCCATTGTCAGACAGTGACATACATTATGTGCACACTGGCACTAGCCAGTACACTACAAACTCTATATGATGTGCTTTGTTACATAACATGGATTTAGTAAGGACATGCATTGATAGGCTGGATGGCAGGCCTCAGCACTTGATATAGTTAGAAAGACTGACTGATACATGTCATATACAGGGTCCTACATTCCGAACACTGACCGTTGGTGGCCATGGTCCGCATAAATGCTGCCATCATTATAATATCAATGACAATGTTTATGCTGGTGTCATCGTTGCAAAGCCATTGTAGAATTTCACCCGGTTCATTTGATGAATGCAGACTGAGCACCAAGCTCTCTGACTTGGGCTGTGATTATGACAGTAGGCTTCTGCTATCCACATCCAACATTGCCATTTATTATTATTAATCATTAATCAGCCTGAAAGCTTATAGTCATTTACTGTCCAAGGAGAGTGAAAGGCTGACATTTCATGTTGCCAATATTTGTGAACTAACAAGACATTTTATACTTCGTGACCTTTAAGTAAAGTTAAAGTAAACAGTATATAGCAGTTAAGCTTCAACTTAGCTCTTCACCACTACGGGAAACTCACATGCCATGTGGGATCACACAGTGTTACCTGACACCCGACAGAGGTGAGAAAACCCCTCCTTTACCCCCAGCCGAAGCAGGTACTCGATTTAGCGACCCCAGAGGTATGCAAGGCTGAGTTGACCTATATTGGGTGAAAGCCACCGGCCGGGAATTGAACCTGTGACCTGTAAATCACAAGTCCAGCGCCCTACCGCTGAGTCACCATGCAACACTTTTGACAGTCCTGTGTCTATCATAGTGTGTGCAGTGCAATAACAGGTCATTATTCACTGCAGATAGCCGGGACCAACAACTGTCACATTTCATTTGCAATAAATAATGAACACTGAAAGTACTGAGCTTAGCTAACATCGGCAGTGTTAACAAATGCAGACGAAGACATTATGACGTCAAGGGTTCCCATGAGTTCCAGGGCTGAACGTTCAAGTTCACGCTCAGCTGTCAATGTTGAACGTATCTGAGCAAATATACTGTGCAACATCCGACTGCTGGAAATAAGATCTTCGTACAAGTCTGACAACAAACATCACAACTTAAATCCATACTCTCTAGCGGTCAACGTTCTTCGTTTACTAATGTGCTTTAGCAAGACATTCAAACACAAAATTACAAATATGATAGGGAAAACGAGAAAGAAATTTCAGCCAGACATATTTTGCTGAAATCTCAGCATTATTCCAGGTTTGCATGTAACACATACTTCTTACAGTCAGCACAAACAGATACCAGCTGTCACAGCTTAGTTGTGCTAATGCAGATATAAAATAGATGGACTGCGACGCCCCAATGTCTACGTGGTTGCCTTTGCCACCTCGACTGTGCTGCTCTAATCAGGTCATCAGTAGGGGCTAGTAAAAATTCCATGTAAGTTTTATCGCGATTGCTCAAGCTATTCATGAGCTATCGTGGTAACAAGATTTGTGGACGGAAAAACGGACAGCCTCAAAACATAATGCCTTCACTGCAACTGTCGGTTGGTGAATGCATAAAAAGTTAAACTAAGCTAAACCCAGCAGTAAAGCTGCTATTACTTTCTGCCAGACCCACGGTTACCTTCCCAGCTTCAGAGCGTGAATGACCTTGCGGCTGGTACCAATTTATACTGGTGAGTAAACAGAGTGTGAACAACTTGCTTAGTTTGCTGTTATGATGATGGATCAGCTACGGACTGAACTAGCGACCTCTAGACTGTCAGTTCAATGTCATCACACTGTTTATTGTGAACATGCATAATGTCAACAACCATGACTAAATGTTTAGAGATGATGAACCAAACTGAATGAAGTGAATTACCTAACATCATCTCAACGACGTCCAGCACCGTTGCAACGTACCGCTGGTCACAGAGATTCCTATGTATACAGTCATTCGGATTATTAAAACCGAAATGAATTACGGCATATAAATTCAATATTCATGCAACACTTACAGCATCTATTTACAGTTCACACTTGCAAAAAACTAGCTGGCATCTTTCTTCGACTAACTCTGTATATAGCCTGTTAAAAGCATTAAAAACGTCAAAATAATGCAGTGGCAATGAGCTAAAACGTAAAACAGTAGTTATGATACGTCAACAAATTTGTACAGAGAAATTAACAATAAAGCTCGTGTAAGAAGGAAAGTCACGTACTTCATGAGGAATTTCAGTACAGTGCAAATTGATTTTTCATCTCTGCCTGCAAGTGAAGATTTAAGAGCACGTCTCCGGATAAGTTCTTGTATCACACTGATTGTAACTTCCGGTGACTTTGTGCGTATATTTAGCTGTCAGAATATTTTGTTAATGCATTATAAATAGACAGTTTACTTTCTGCACAATGCACTGACCAATATCAATCACAAAATAACATACATATTACATACTGATGACAGATACTACAGTAATTTATATAAAAACTCATGAACTCAATTCAGAAAAAGAAACAATTCTGAACATCTTAACAGATGCTATAATGCAGTCACATAAACAATCCTTTAATCCTTCTGTAGCCCTTCACAGAAACTATATTTTCTGATAATAGCTTGTATTGAATATCAATAAGCAAGATTATAGTATGTAGATGGTGTAGATAACATTGTTGAGGAAAACTCTAAGTGTCTTTATCCTAATCCCATGTGCTAGTTGCCATCAGCAAGGGCAAGCAGGCAGTAAAATATTGCTACAACAAAATCTTCCAGTTCTTAACTGGTGCCGGCTAACTAAACTATGTCATTACGTGCAAAATGCCTGGAGTCGGGACTTACCATCATTGCGGCATCTAGAGCCTTGCTGTACTCAAAGCGTCTGAAGAAACGATCATATTTTGCCAGCTTCTGCTTGCGTCTGTGTTCAATCACACTGTCCTCCTGCACAAAGCACTGGCACACGTCAAATTAACAATAACATGTAAAAACTCTCCATCTCCACCCAACCATCACAAAGTTGGTTCAGCTTCAGGTTAACTGAGCATAAGTAGTCACATTCAAAACATACTAAACAATGTAGAATTCGTCTATTGAATAAAGATAGATACATACACATTAGTCCCCAGAACTGCTGCTACATGCCGCCACCAGTATTTGCCAGCGTGCCAAGCCGCTAAGACCACTAAGCTAGCGGCGCAGCTGCTAATATTAGAAACCACCACCACCATTAAGATAACAATCTTAGTGGTTTCTACCATACTGCTAGTAATGATAATGCCAACAAGCAAGCTAGCAGCAGCAGCACACAGATTAATTATTGGCAACCTTGGTCTGGACATTAAATGTCGGGAACCCGACGTGCAGTTGTGCAGTAAGTAATAGTAAACGTTGGAGCCCGACATCCAGTAAGCGAAGTTGGATGTTGGGAACCATTTATTTATTCACCAGATGGCGACACAACCCAACCAAGCTACTACCACTAACAAGTCAAACTACACTGACCCTAACCCTAATCTAACACTAGAGCATGGCACTAACCCTACTAAACTAATATTGATTTGCACTGCTTGTTAACTATTAACTGAGTAAATAGGCCTTAATTTTCTTGGTTTTGTACTGTGATTTCGTCTTTTGTGGCAGGTTATAGCCTATAGGCCTAAAATGCACTATTTGTGGCTTTTTATATTCCAGTGTTACAACATTTACTGGAGGTCGCTAACAAGCTGCTAAGCTTTAGTGGCCCAAGCAGCCGTTAACTTAGTGGCTTAACAGCTCAGACCGCTAAGCCAGCCGTTAACATTTCAAACTAGCCACTGAAGTCAGCAGCTGGTTACGGGGACTAATACGCATTACACATTGGTCTTTAATGGCTACTTTCCATGTGATCATGGATTACTGGGTTGCCCATTGATTGTGATGGGTGGTTGGTGCAAATTTGTTGTGTTATATCACCTTTTCATCAACCACTGACTTCTGAGGAAGGGACACTGCAAACTGCACCACTTACAGCAGCTCTCTGATACTAACCAATTAACAAACACAAGATCAACCCATCTAATGGCCCTTTATCCAGGAGTGCCCGGGTGATTGTATACCAGAAAAAACTATTCACCCACTCTCTATCTTTACAGTATCTTTAATTAATTTTCTCCAGTTACTACGGTCCAAAGCATGTGTGGTGGTCAGATCTATCAGTCTTTTTTACAACCTCACACCCAAGTTTTCTTTGGCCTACCTCTACGTCTTAACCTTTCACTTCATAATCGATGCATTTTTCACCAAACCATTCTCGCCCTATCTTGAAACATGCCGATACCATCTCAGCCTGTTTCGATACACCACTGTAATTATATCATCTGCTCCTAATCTCTGTCAAGTCATTATACTTGAATCTATCTGTTACTTTATCACCATGCATCCGCCTAATTCTCATCTCAGCCTGCTAAGTGTTGAGATCAGAATAATAGGTGAAAACAGACAATAATATGTGTTAAATATAAAACTTACTTTTGATGCCTTATATGAGTACAACTGTGTGTCAAATTTAAATCTGCGTTTCATGGCCTGTTTTTGATGTTTCTTCTCTTCGAGTTCAGAAGCTATTTGTTTATCATCTTTACGACGCTGCATAGATAAAAGTCCATCGGCCATTCCAACCGTCACCAGCCGGTCATCTGGCTGCACAAAAACATTATTAGTCTCACTAATCATATAATGATTACAATGAACAGTAATAAAATTAATGCATATGATGGAAAAGAAGTACTGATGCCACCAATTTCCAAACATCATTATGCACAAACCCAATAAAAACAGGCATACTTGCTATAGATGCATGAGAACAATCCTTGTAAATGTACTCCTATACTGTATGGCAGTTTATGATAGATAATCAGAATTTTAGATCATAAACAGATAAATAAATGTATTAGAAACAAGGCAAACATAGATAACACACTTCATCCACCACCCCCTTCACCCAGAAAGTTTCCAAATACTATTTGAGCTTGCCTGGCATACTGAATGATCCCGTCTGCTGCATGACATTATTGGTGACTGAATGATCCCTGTTGCAGCAAACATGCAAGCGATGCTGCAGCGAAGATTGATAATGCTTTTGAATGGCTCAAACAGCCCCCAAAAATTGCTCCTTCCCCTTGGGGATCTGCCCCCATCCAATACGATCGGTTCAGCCGTTTTTGCACAGTACACCGTAGAGTGTCCCACACAATTTCCCCTTGGGGGATCGAGTCCCCCACCTAACAAATGGTATCTAGGACCCACTCAAGTCATTAAGCCAAACAACATCTCAATCGGTTCAGCCATTTTCGTATGGGTTCCAAATAGTATGCTGTACAATGCAGTGTCAATAGGGAAGAAAACCCCAAAATTGCTACTTCCCGTTGGGATTGCGTCACCCCGCCAGCGGAGGAACGAGCCACAGCGATAGGCAACATGCATCAAAAATTTGGCAAAGATCACGCACTTGATTTGAGAGATATGCTCGCGGACAGACAGACACGCACACACAGATGTGCTCAATACAATATTTTGCCACCATTGCTGCGGGCGAAGTAATAACTGGACTTACTGATATGGCAACACTGAGTATGGCAGATGGATATTCCAATGAATGAACAACTTGATATGTATTTACATCATGGAACTTTAAATGCCTAAACAATGCATCCACAAACACTGAAACATTGATACAAATCACTAACTGTAAACAAATTTTGTTCTGCTGCACTAGAAAATGTGACACAAGTTCTTGTTTCTTAAATTGTCACAGCAGATTACCCCAAAACAACAGTTTGATAATTGCATGCATTGAAGCGTATTAGTATCAACAATAGTTTTCAACATAAAAGCTTTACAAACATTTTTCATCTACAATCCAAAGTGTGACTAGAAAGGCATAAACTGAATGTCACACTTGATAAAAATTATCCAACAACCGACACAATTTCAATTTTATACAGATATATACATCTGCTACAAACCTTATTAAGAGCATGGACTGTGGTTAGGAGCAGCAAAATAACATTATAGGCCCATTACTATAAACAACAAAGGATTATCATTAATAACTTGCACGCATATATTACGGCACTGTGGGAAATGGTAACAGACAGCTGGTATAAAGGAAAATTAACATGCCCCTCCATCACTAGTCATTCAGTGGATCAAGTAAGAATGACGCCAGTGGCAAATGTTCCTACTGCTACAGATGTTGCATGTAGCCTATCTGTCTGTCTGTATTAGTCACACTGATGCAGTGTGCGCAAAAACGGCTGAGCTGATCGAGGTGGTGTTTAGGGGATGACTCAAACTGGCCCAAGGAACCATGTAATAGATGGAAGTCACAATCACACGAATCCATTCGCAGCCAGAAGGTGTAACAAGTCAGCGATACGTCCTTTTGCCAAATTACTTTGGACATTTTCTATAATAATGGGAGACTGAGTAAGAAACACTGCTGAGAAATACTCTTATTGTGTTCTCCCTAAGCAAATGCACTAGTGGCACTCATCAAAGGCAAGCAAGCAGTAAAACCTTGCTCCAACAATATCTTTCATTTCTTAACTCAGGGTGCTGCTGAACACAGGTTGGCCCATGTAACGGCTATAAAATGACCACTGTTAATAACAACTACTAGTATTATTATCAACCGACACATCAAAAATTTTATTAAAGTTTACAATTACAAACCGATCAAGTGAAGCCGACACAAGACGCTTGTAATTCGTACTGAAGCAGAGTGATGTCACAGTTTTGTGGTGACTGTTCAAAGTCATTAACAATCGTCCACCAGACAAAATATCCCAGATTTTAATAAAATTGTCACCTACAACACAAATATTCAAAAATATTGTACAATAAATTAGCCCCATACAGGACTGATGGTCGACTCTTCACAACTGACGTTTCTGCCAAGTTGAAAGTCACGTGACACAAAAACTAGGACAAATATCAAAAACTCGACCCGACAAAATTGAGATATTGCGCTCTAGTTCACGAATCTGTAGTCAGTTGCCAGCTCCCATTGTAAATAGCTGAGGAGATAGCGGTTAAAAAATGGATTTCCCACTTTCAAGGGCTCGTGACCTTCACCTTGGATCGGGTCATACTGCATGCTGTCGTGCATCACTCATCGACCTCTACCTACATGCCAAATTTCATTGAAATCAAAGAAACTTTTTGTGGATGGACAGACGGACATTTGAGACTGGCTTTATTAGGTTGACTCAAAAGAGTTGACCTAAAAAACCTCTCAGAAAACAGTAAGCATTAGATAATGACAATTATTTTCACCTGACAAACAAAAACCACATACATACACCTTTTTTGAGGCACACCAGGGTTACCCCCTTGATTTTTGTCTATACAATGCATCTGAGAAACTGTCTAACCACATTGGTGTTTTTGTGTCTGTTAACAGATCGGTTTTTGTAACAATTTCGTCCACATTACTTTACCGATTTTCACCAAATTTTGCACGTGGCTGGAAAATGTGGTCGGTTAATGCCTACTGTTTACAAGACAAACCGGAAGCAGGTTTAGGATTTTAGATGTGTGCAAAGTACAATTCTGGCAGTTTCTCGATTGTTGTTGCCACGTATTTTCACAGATTGTCACAAAAATCCGAACAGAGCTAAAATTGATGAGCAGAGACTTTGTAAGTGATAGAGACTTACTATACTTCGTAGTCTCTATCACGGTGCAAAATTACCGTATGTTGGAATTGATGCAGTAGTTACGACAATGTGGACATTCTAATATTTTGTGTGTTTGGCTTAAAAACACCTATTCACGCCAAAAATTGTGGTTTTCGGGGTTTTGACCTCCTAAATATTAACTGCTATAAATGAGACCTCAAAAGGCACCAATGGTTGCAAAAATACCTTCTAACACTGCGTACGTTCATACACTGGATTAAGAAAAGCCAGTAAATCAGTCACACATCAATGACTATAAGTCAAAGTGAAGTAAGCATAGAAGTGAATACAACAGAATGCAGTGACGAAGCCAATAACCTGCAGATGCAACAATTCCACCACCGGGAAACATGACAACACTCTCCACCGGAGAGCCGTGATCAATTCGGAGAACAGACGTTTTGCATCGTGTGTCAAACAAACAAACAGTGTGATCATATGAGCCTATAATACACACATTTTCATAGTTCAAACAGTGACACCAACCAGTCAGCAGCTGTTGTGCTATCGTGCCAGCATTGAGTAAAGAATGATTCCTTTTGCTGCCGACAATAAAGGAGAGTCCCAATGCTTTTCACTTGGCTGAACAACCCCCAATAATTGCCCCTTCCCCTGTGGGATCTCAACCCATCTAATGCATGGTTCCTTGGACCCATGCAAGTCAGCCCTCCAAATGGCATCTTGATCGGTTCAGCCATTTTTGCACAGCTCAGCCATGTGCCCAACATACAGACAGACACAGAGACCATGCTACGTGCAACACCTGTAGCAATAGGCCACATCTATGCAATGCATGCCATTTAATATCAACAAGACAACTTTCAAGTATTGTATTGGATACTGAGCATTCACAATGTTGCAAATAAGTTGAAAGAAATAAAGTTCTCAATACCATGACTTGGATGAAAGTACCAATATTCCAGTATGCATAACAATGCTTCATTCAGATACACGTGAATTACACAATAGGAAGTATTCACTTCATGCATATTCAATACGTTCTTCCAATGTTTTGATTGGATGACAGAAAAGACATCCACAAATCCCGACATTTTGCTTTGGGAGATTTGGCCTACATTGGAATAACTCTGGATTCTTTGATGGTGAAGTAAAAGGCGAAAGTACTCTAATTTTACATAAACGTACTCACCTGTCACAAGAATATCACTGCTCGTCACACTTGCTGTACCACATCGAACATAATCCTGAATGTTAACAAACAACTGGTCATATTTCTGCTACATTTAGAGAAACTAAATATGTCACTATAATGTACTGAGCAAGAATGACATTTTTCTCCCCAAGTACACCATTCCAGATAGGGAAGACATTAAATTTGTGGCTATAACTCTTTGAAATGTTAACAGATTTCCAAAATTCTTTTACTTGCAGACTCATCAGTAAATTTGTGTTAGTTTATTAAAGATCTCATCACACCCCAAACACGCAGCTATAAGCACAGGTGGGGCAGTTACTGATTCGGTATCAGAACAGCAGCGGTGGGTTGGTTCGATCTCTACTGCTGAGTCTACCAGTAAAAGAATTACAAACTCAGTTAAGATTTGACTGAGTTACTGCCATGTGTTTGGGGTCTTCCTTTTTTGTAACACAGCTTATATGATGAATGCTAACACACTGCTGACAGGAAGCACTGCCTGACCAATTGTCATGTCTGTCCTACACAGCACGCATAGTAACAAACGTGTGCAACAAAAAATCAGAAACCAGTTAGTTAAATTCAAAAATGGTTTAATTTCAACAATGGTAGCCAGTTAACATAACTTGTAACCTTTTAACATCCGTAGCATTATACTGGGCTAACATCATGTGATATATTATTGGTCTGTCACAGAATATACCAGTAACTAACTATTAACAAGTGCAAGTGCAAAATGTCTTGATCAATTCCACAGCATACTAATCACCTGGTGATCCGAGAAACATAGCAACTCAGACTCTGTTGCTGCATCCCACAAACGCACAGTTTTGTCATCTGATCCAGAAAACAAATGAATCCCGTTGCCAGCAAAACGTGCCAAATGGACTGCACTGTACAAAACACCCAGTTCACATATGTGACCTAATTTTATTTTTAACTAGACATGTAATAGTTATGACAAACAGACAGTGTTTTACAAGTGATTGAAATAAGTCAAATGGCATCTTTCTTACGCAGTATGTCCTTTGAACTTGCGTTTCAATTCCAGTTTCAATGGTGTCACATCAAAGAGCTGAACAAGTGGTTCACTGCCACCAGCAACCAACAGCTGGCTATCTGCTCGGAAGCTGCCACTATATGCATTTTGTCTAAAATGACGGAATGTTTTTAATGTCTGAACTGTGCGGTGATCAAACACCTCAACCTACACATTCAACATCACAATACAATGTTACATCATAACACGATTACACACACTGTAATTTTAGAGGAAAATCTACAGCTATTAAAACTATGACAGTATGCTTAATACAAGTAACAAAAGAAACAGTAACCTGTCACTACTACAACTACGTATTTAGTCACTAACTGGTCTAGTCTCCCAGAATAAAAGTATTTCACCACTCTGTGCACATTTAATATTTTATGAAAAAATAATGTGTGAACTTATGAGCTGTTCTTTTGATTACATCCCATGCGGTATAAGTAGAGCTGTGGCCGATAGCATAGGGTATCAGGCGCCAACATAGTATTGGTCTAACCCTAATTACTAATTTACACACAGAGGCTTCTACCACTAGCCTATGCACCAAGTCGGATTTCACTTCAGATGTTTAAACACTCGATGTTGCTACTTCTGCTATTTTATCATTACTTGTTTTACAAAGTTTCTATACTGTCATCACCATGCACATGTTGGGAGTACAAGAGAACATAAAAATTAGCTAAGCTTAAATTTCAAACCTTGGCAGCACTTGTTACAGCAAAATTATAAGGAGCAGTAGACGCAAATTCAATATATGTTATGCCTCCGTGCTCTTTCCTTGTTATTGGAAACTGTAATAAACACCATAGTCAACAGTCAAGGATATTGTAATCATACCAAATAATCACAACGTTAACCAGTTATGCAAATCATCATACATACAACAACAAAAAGAAACAGAGGCTTCTAAGATGTCTCAGGGAAAGTCAATAATAGGGCTTCAGGACTTGTTTATATTGGAAAAGTACAACAAGGGTACAAGAGGCCATTCACTCAAGCTAACTAAAGTGAGGTGCACTCGGGACTGTTGAAAACATTTCTTTTCCAACAGAGTGGTTAATAGATGGAACAAGCTGGACCAGCAGATAGTTGGGGCTACCAGCCTCAACGCCTTTAAAAACGGTTTGGACAAGCTAAGGAAGACTAAGATGGGCTTCTTCATGGACTGATCCGATAAGCCCTATCGGTTGGAGTTTCTACCAGTGGGGCCACACAACTCAACTCAACGAGCATTAACGGACGCAGGTGTCTGACACCTCAATGTCCGTATCTATATAACACAACGTAATAAACTACGTTTCACATATTTCATACACAGATCTATCTC
>Ga0209780_1001700_pt1 | contig 14864 bp, 13 predicted proteins | sample WorMetexBAHAMAS2_FD_187384 | JGI IMG/M metagenome (GOLD analysis project Ga0209780, IMG submission 187384) | Marine gutless worms symbiont microbial communities from Max Planck institute for Marine Microbiology, Germany - Inanidrilus exumae... | ecosystem: Host-associated > Annelida > Digestive... | reverse complement strand
AAGTTTTCGCTTGAAACTGTCTAGACTGTCAGCAGAGCGGACTGATTGTGGTAAGTTGTTCCATGCTTTCGGACCAGCGATCGAGAACGCCCTGTCTCCGAATTTGGTTCTTATAGCCACCTGTGGGCTGACTGCCTGTACACCGGAATCAGCTCTGGCCCCAATGCTGGGTAATGAGTATGGAAAGCCTTTACCTTTATATTGCATAGTTTACTTTTTAGTTGTAAGTAGATTTGATAGTGTTAGTGGCATCCAGAGTTTAAAATGCGTCCTCCATTGATCCCTGCATCAGTTATCCCTGAGTTTTTATTTTAGTGACTTAGTACTTCGTGAAGGTCAGTCTAACTTAAAAGTGAAGTAGCATTAGTGATGGTAGTAGTTCTGTTAATTGTTGGTGGTGGGCATTTAACTAATTTTTATTACTTCAACCACAGGAGCAGTTGAAAAGTATTGTAATGAGTACGTGTGTGTGTCTGTGTGTGTGTGTGTGTCTGTCCATGAGGATATGTGCGGAACCACACGCGCGATCTTTGCCACATTGTTTTGTGCATGTTGCCTATGGCCATGGCTCGGTCCTCCTCCAGCATTGTTGCGATATGTTATATACTTACAGTTATGTGGATGGCATCATTTTTTTCTACAGTGTGCCATATAACGGTACAAATCTGGCTAAGACAGATCGATTTAGAAAGGGGTGGGATTGCATACTGCGGGTGAAGTCTGATATCTACGATTGTTTTATTAGACGTTTGCTATACTTAGACAATATTTCAGTCGTGTTTGATAACTAGCTAGATCTGACCTTTACTCACCCACAAAAACTCAGAAATTACTGTTATAATGGTTTTGCATGTCTTAACTCCCTCCTCCCTTACTTGAGTAGGGTTAGTTTTCGTCGGATCTTTGCTGAAGTTGGTTGGAGTGTTTGTCGTTATATGATTTCATGGTAATAATTATAGTATCTTGGTAACATTTAACAAACCTCCATACTTGGTCTCATATATCCTGAAAACCTCAAACTTGATCCAAATGGACTTAGTTCAGTGATATCCTTTGTGTTATCTCGGTGTGGTTAAATGAAATTGATTGATCTGCAGACTAGGTGTCATTTCCGTTGATAGAATGAAGGGAAGTCTGGACTAGTGAAATCATGTTTGTTGCCAGTATTTCTGCAATATTTTATGTGTTGTTAGTCTGGCGTGCAGAATGCACACCTGTGGTTTGCTTGTGTCGTTAGTCTGGCGTATAGAATGCACACCTGTGGTTTGCTTGTGCTGAAGTGACTCGACATCTGATCGTTACTTCATGGCGTTGTATCGCAAGCTGCTGGACCCGGCCCTGCAGTCGTCCAACAAGATTGCAATGTTTCTCAATCTGCTCTTCAAAAGTCTAAAGAACGATCAGATGGAAAAACGTGTCCAGGTAATTTGGTCATTTTTTCAGGTGCACTATTTTCTTCTGGCGTCAAATATACAGACCATTTGATGGTGATGATGGTCGCTGATATATCTCGTAATCATTTTAAATGAGAGTTAAATAAAAGTTATTGATGGATTTTCATGAAATTTTGGAAGAGATCTTAGGGATGATCCACATGGGAGGTATTTCACGTATGCTGCCGTTATATATCTGGTAATCGTTTTAAATAGTCATTTTTGTTACTACTCTGTTAATTGTATGAATTTGCTGACATTCAGTTTTAGCAGCAGCTCATCTACTTGTAGAACATCCATTTAGCTTGTCCAACTCAGACTGTATTTGTTTGGCACGAAGACTCCTTATGACTTGCGTTCAAGACATTGGTCCACTGGTGCTGTCTAATAGTCTGTGAATAAAATGTAACACTTACTTTTGGACTGATGTCTTAGTGTCTTATCAAGTTTGTTAGCATAATTATGAAATGTTTCACGGTATTTACCAGCCGTCATTGGAACATGGTTATAGTTTCATCAAAACACTTTGACATATGTGTTGCATACTCCTGGTTGTTTCTTCGCCAGCAACAATGAGACGTGATTGAATTACGGCGTAAAAGTTTCAGTTTGAAGTTTAAAATTAGTAAAGTAGTTGTTCACTTACTGGTTTAGCTGCTTTTGGATTTTAGTCTTATTGTGAACTCTTTACTGTTTTATTCTACTAGCGTTTTACCAGTATTTTATGTTGTCATTGACATTATAGCAGTTTCTTTTTGCTTCGGCCGTTTAATTTTTTTCTATCAATCGATTGATTGATTGATTGATTGATTGATTGATGACGATTACGATGATGATGATGATGTGTAGGCATTCATAAAGCGACTACTGCAAGTCAGTCAGCTGTTTCCACCAACTCTCATCTGTGCGTCTCTTGTCTTAGTCTCAGAACTGGTGAAAATTCGACCGACGTTGCTGCGACTCTCAAAACGTGCCCAAGTGGGTGGCTGCACTGAATGATATTCAGTCACTGATAACACGTCCGATTGTTTTGCATTGCGATAAACCTGGTGCTTGTATGTACATCTACTAGCTGAACGCCCATGCTATTCTGAATGTTATGTTCAGTTTTGTTCTATTGTACAATGCTGTCCTGCATGGCAGCTTGTTGTTTGTGTGAATTTATGACCACTGCATTTGCCAGCAACAATAAACTTATTCTTTTTCTTCTTTATTTCTGCTGTTCTTAATTACTAACTGTAATTGGCATTCTTTAAACTGATAACTGATTTGTTTCATTTTTCTTCATTTACAAGTCACCACTCGTGAATAATGAGTCAGAAACCATGAACTTATCTGTTGTAATGCGTCTTTATAACAAAGACACATAAGTACATGTTAGATACGCAGTTCATTCACTTTTGCTTAAACTGAATCTTGCACATGCAAAATGAAATAGTAAAGTTGATTGTTGGAATTTGCCTTTGTTTTTTTGGGCAGAGAATTAATTGCAGGAAGGACTCGGATGGTATGTTGATGATGTGATAAGAGAAAAATAGCAGCTGCTGATGTCATTGTGTGTTGAAGGAAAGAGATGATGATGATGATGAGCACTTTGTTGATGTCGATGATGATGATGATGCCCGCAATGCTTCTGATGCTGCTGCGGCTGCTGCTGGTCGAGCCAGTGATGCAGACAGATTGTCAGCAAAGTCATCGTGGGTTCATCGCAACAATTCGACATGTGTGTTGTGCACTTTAACTTTTCTTGTTGTGATTGTTTGTGTTTTTTACACAACGGAGCACAGGCTTGCTACCATTTTATGATAATGGGAAGATTTTCACTGAGTTGCTGTGTAATAAACTAAACCTTGCTGTCCCTTTTGCAGGCAGATAAATGCCAGCAGCAAATCATGTGCATGAAATAAGTTTTTTTTAACTCTGAGCATTTACTCTTAGTTGTATTCTTAATTCTAGCTGTAGTTGATAAATGTGACATATATTTCAGGTTAAACTAAAATGCAGTTAGTTGCAGTGGTTTGATTGATTGACAAGAAAAAATCAGACCTGTAAATAATATCTGTGTCGCTAATATTATCCCAAAGGTTGTGTTTGAGGGCAAGTGAAGGAAGGAAGACTGAGGTAACCCAGGTTGACGTGGAAATGATTGTTAAATTGAAGGAAAGTTGGAGAGACAGATGTTAGTTACTTTTTGCTGTGTTAGTTAGTTTTGTTTATTGCAGTTTTATGTCACTGTTATTTTTCCTTGACCGTGTTTAGTCCCGAGTTCTATCTATACTTATGTAAATGGTTTTCTTGTCATTATTTTTGGGTATTGGCATCACAGCACTGACATAAAGAAGCAGTGACCCTTTGTGTAGGCGTGGGTGGAGGATAATGAAAGGATGAGATACAATGATTGATTTCCTTTGGTTGACTCCAAAACCGAACCGTTTAACCCAGGTTCAACTTTAAAATGGTACGCCTGTTTATGCACGTGTGTGTGGGTGTGTGTGTGTGTGTGTGTTGGTGCATTTGTCATTACGGTTATTGTGAACAAAAGCGTTTTATTTTTGCTACATTTCATTGTCATTGACAGCTGAGCCGTGGTTTGTGATTGTGTAGGTCAAGCTGGTGCATACAACGCTCAGCATCGTAATCCTCTATACTCTCATGCAGACAATGAATGCACGTGGGAACTGCTCCATCTCACACACCATTATCATCCGTCAGTCGCTCTGTTTGCTCAGACACTGCTCAAGGCATGTCACGGATGATTTTGTTTAGTTATATTTTCAGTTGTGCACACACAAACACACTGATTCAAGTGTGGCGGTTGGCTTGGTGGTTATGTCATTGGTCACATCAGTGAAATTGCTGTACATTGTGGGAAAGATAGAGACCATTTTCTTGGCTTATAAGGACCACTGTGCAGAACCTGTCCATAACAATGAAGATGTTATTATGCCGCTGTGAGTGACATCAGTATTGTTACATAATGGTGCATTCTGCACACAATTTCAGTTCACATCAGAAACTGTAAGCAACAGGATAACAGAGATAAACAACAACAAGGCCAAGGACATGAGTTTCAAGGCCAAGGCCAGAAAGACCCAAGTCCAGGGGCTTGTATACAAAGGAGAAGAAGGACGTGTGTTATTGGTTTTGAGGTTAGGTCCTTGAGGACTTCGTCTCTGATGACGTGCTTATTTCACACATTTATCACTTCTTTGAAGTGGCTCAGTGTAACCTTTCTGTATGTTCTGATGTAATAATGTAGACTTGATTTTCAAAATGTGTTTAAAACTATAGCACATTTGTTGTACCAGCTGTCACGCCGCTCTGCGTCGAGCCAGTCCGTCCGCCCGCCCGTCGTAAGCCACACGCCCACACCCCTGGCCAAACACCGCGACATGACAATCAGATTTTAAAACATAGATTGTGGTACTCATTATGTGTATTTTGTTGTCAACACAGGGTCAACAGATATCGTATGATGGCGATCCTCTTGCAGACTTCACGCTGATTAGATTTCTTGACCGTTTTGTTTATCGTAATCCAAAGAAAACTACCTCAAAGCGTACGTAGCGTGCAGTAATTTTGTAGCACACATTGTGTTAAGTATTGATAAATAGAAAAGTTTTTTGCGGTTGTATGTTAGGTTTATAAACAATGTTTCACTAAAATATTAGAGAATACGATGCAAAATAAATTCTGTACATATTTTTATGTTACATTTACTATTGAGTGTAATGTTTGTGGATTATTATGCAACCATGGATGATATTATGTATCAGTTTCCAACTACTTTTGGTGACGGGATGAAATTGTCCCATCTACATTTAGTTAGCCAGACATGTTGGAGAAGCCCATGGACATAACTTGAAGGCTGAACAGTTCATGAGGGTGGGCAATCATCTCTAGATAACTACAGCAACATGGTTCCAATGAATTCAGTTAAAGACCTTGTAATTTATGTAAGTTCGGCTGTCATTGTTTATTGTGACAGCTTCCATACAGTCAGCCGGCGTGCGACAACCAGTGCGGACATCGCCAGGTGACAGCGGCGATGTTCGTAATATTCCTGTCAACAGCGACACATACTTAATGAAGGGTGAAGACAACATTCCCGCAGAGGAGATGTTCTTTTATCGGTTTGTTGTTGTCCACTGCTGTGTGCGGTGGCCATCACTAACTGTTATCATCTGTTGTATGCACACGTGAACCGTACCAAAGCAGCCGAATGCACTGCGCTGGTTTTTAGAAACGTAACATCATATGTACAGTATTGAATCAGTAAACTGTTTAAAAATAATTCAGAATATTGTAAGCTAAGCTTTAGCTACACTCAGATCTAACAGATGCTAGCGTTATTGACACATGTTATTATGATTGTTGTGCAACCAGTTACGGATTGCTTCGTTTGGACTGTTCTGATCAGCACGCACTTAAGCAAATTGTGCTGCATGTATGCCATAATTTTTATTCGTCTTATTTCCCATGTTTATGTCTGTATGAGTAGGTATTTCACAATGCAGTCTGCACTTGGTCATCGTCGGCAACCTGACGATGACGACAGTGACGTCGGTGAAGTCAGTGATGATGAATTTGACGCTTTTCTCGGTAAATTTACTAGCTTTGACGTTGACGCAAAGTTGCATCTGAAATGAGCACATTCGTAGTTTTAAAAATAAGATATTTGTGCTTCAGAACAGTTACCGACTTAATTTTCTGTTGGTGAAAGAATGTCTAACTGTGCGTTGTCTTTGGTGTTTTGTGTCGTATTTTGCCTCACCTTTTCTCACTTCAGTTAAGTTTTTAACTCGGCTGATATGTTGTCCTGAAGCCGCCTGACCTGTAGAGCTACAGCAGCTACCGACGTTTTCCTTAGATGACCTTCTTGGTATTTAGTGCAACCTGTAGCGACAAGTTAAAAATAATCGTTGCAGTAAATTAGTACCGGTAAGATTGTCTCGGTTTTTGTCTGTGCCTTGATTGCTTTGATGCTGTTGTTGGGATGATATGAAGGACATTTTGCCTGTGAAAACCTGCTTCAGTCATCACCAAAGATTTTCTGTTGGGGACTTGGTCTGACCAGCCTCACGTTTAATAGTTGATATAAGTAGTAGTACTGGTAATGGCCTGGTTTGTGTGACTGTGTGTTTTGAATGAGTGACTAAGTAACTAATCAGTGGTGTACATTTGCAGATAAATTTGAACATGGCCTTGAAGAGCCAGACTTTGATATGGACTTTGCAAGGTACAATGATTCTGGTTACCATCTCAAGGTTTTTCACATGATGTAAACTGTTGTAAGGCTGTGTTAAAGCCAGCGTGTTTTGCTTGATTATTGATTCTCTTTGGTTTATGTGGACTGTTGTTGAGTTAAGTTGTTTGCGTATTGTGTTAGTGCTCCTTAAAAATTTGTCGGTGCATATGTTAGAGAAAAAAAACAAGTTGGATGAAAAATGAGTACTTGCCTAGGTTTAATGGCAGTGCTGTTTGTCGTCACACTGGTCATACGTATATCCACCTACGGCTTAGTGGCTTATAGCAACGAATGAGCATTTTGCCTCTATGTGGCATGACAACCGTTACTTGTCTTGTGAAACTGTTGGCCTGATGTTTGCAGTTTGTGTATCCTGACGTATAAGTTAATTATTTTGCCTCCAGGAGGGACGCAAAGTATTGTGATCAGCATGTTGGTCCGTTGGTCTATTCACGTGTCTTAGAAATCACACGTCTAAACAACATTTTCTGTACATGTTACGTGTGGCCGTGGCTCGGTCTTTTTCAGTCGACAATGTTTTGTGTATTTCCGGTTTTGTGGATGACATCATGTTTTCACATAATGGAGCATATACAAATAAATAGTCGTAGTAGTAATGGAGATGTTCTATGGATGTGAACAGTGCATAGTTTATTGACATTATAATTTACATGATGCTGCCCTGAGATGTCAGTGAGTGTTTGTGTTTCTACATCTTTGAACTACACACGTGATGTCTCGATTGCCTTTGTCTGTTTACAGTTTGTAAACGTTCTTCTGCTCTGTGTAGTGAAGTGCAACATGGGAAGGCTGCTGCTGCTGCTGCTGGTCGTCGGAGAAAGAAAACTTCAAAGAAGGATGCGTCAAGTTCCGAAAGTGACGGTGACTCGGAGGAAAACCTGTCAGATGAGGAAGTGGAATTTGATGATCTACACATGGACTTGGATGATGAAGATGATGCAGCTGATGAGGACAATGATGATGATGGTGGACGAATTGCCGCGTTCAATGAAGAGGATGTTAAATTTTCAGATGGTGATGGTAAGCTAATAAATAGAGGAAATTTTTCTGATTGACGTCTGATCTTGCCCTCACATATCAAAACATGACCAAAAAATTGCTTATACATATTCATATTCCTGGCCTGTTCACTCTCTTTTGAGGATAAAACTAATGTGCATCGTATAATTTGCATAATCATGCACACTGTTTACAGTTTGTTGCAAGGCAACATTCAAAGAGTGTCTGAGTTTTGATGCTGAGGTGGGATGAATGTACAGAAGATGGCTAGAACTGATGTCATTCTTTCTGGTTGCCACCGTCGCATATACCTGATCATTGTAAATAAGAGTTATTGCAGAGCACAGTGAATAATTTCCTTATCTGTGAAATGCTATTAGAACTTGTCCCATCACAGCTTGAATGCTCAAGATGACTTGTTGTTGAAAAGTGAGTTTTTGAATTTCTCAAGGCGCAATGGCCACAGTTTACAGGTGAAATGGACAAACAAATTTATGATCTTCTGGAGCCATATTTCCTTAGCAATCCATGCACAAAAATTTATTGGAGTTGACTGGTTTTATCTGACTTATTGAAAAATGAAATGATGGACGTAGCTGGGGCGCATGTTTAATGATTTGTTATCCTGCTATTCTTCGTGGCCTGTGCACCATCTTTTGAGGGTAAAACTGTAATGTACATCAAATTCTCTTACCATGATTTCTGCAATTTTGTGTATAATATTTGCATTTTATTCTTTGAGGATTTATGTAATAAACCGATTAATTTTTTGTCATTTGAGAGTAATCCCCCTAGTGTTGCTTACATCAACCAAGTTACTTCACATCAAGCCCGGTTAGTACTGGTAAGGGTGACCATTCGTGGGTGTACTCTCTTGATATATATCCAACCACTCAGGCCAACTCAGCCTCCTACCTTCACTGGGATAGGAAATGACTATCAGCCAAGGGGTAGTGGTGTCAGTGCTGCGTGGCTGGGAAGTAAGCATAGGTCTGGCGTTGCAGCAGCCATGCGTAGTACGGGCTCAGTTACTTCAGTGAAGACTGTAAATTGTTTTGCTGAGAGAAATTTTTGAGGTGAATATTTTGTTGATGTTTGACTGAAGCAACAAACGATTGTTTTCTGCTGCACTATATTTGCATGTTAATGTATATGTTTGCTGTTAGAGGAAAATTTGACGTCGAGGAAAAAGAATAAAAAGCGGAAAATGTCAAGGTATTGACATTCTTAGTAGATGTCAGAGTTAAGCAGATGTTGTGGACTGTTTGGGTAACGTTTTGTACTGTAACAGCTTAACTTGTCACACCTATACTGTACGGAGTTGGCGCACCTTAGAGATATGATTAATCAGACTGATTCAACCAACACAGAGCATTGTGTGGTCCGTCTGTGGCAGTGCTGTGGATATGTGGGTGCTTGTGTTCAGTCATTTATTCTGAGCTGTGAAACCCACTGCTACATGTGCTTTTCTGCATGTATTACTATTATTATTGTTATTATTATTATTATTATTTTGTTAGTATGGCATGTGACCTGTTTGGTGGTATGTGTCTGTTGGTTGTCATGGTAGCATTGGTGAAGGTGCAGTGTTTGCTGCTGCTGAAGACTTTTCTCACCTGGTCGATGACGACATTGCGTCATCGCCAGGTGACATGATTGGCAGTGGCGCCGTCTCTCGACGTGATCATGCAGGTAACTCAAGTCTTTCTGATAACCTCATTTTGCAGCTTTCACACTGTTGCAACAGCGTTTAGTCTGTAAAAACCTTGCAGAAGTTGTGAAAGGCTTACCAGCTTTGAGGTCACAAAGTCGGCTGGTAAACACAGAAGGTTAAAACAACATAGTAGCAGTAGCAGTAATCGTAGCAGTGCAGTGGTTAGAGTGTGTTTAATTTGCTGCGGATGCAGGTTGTCATGTTAACGTAAACCTGAATGAACATGGAAATGCAGTTTGTTTTTATCAATGATGATGGCGATGACATTTTTTCCCGATGTACTTCTTGAATTGTTTTTATTTCCACGTGTACTTTTGAAGTCTACTCTTCAGAGTCGACCTAATAAAGCCGGTCTCAAATATCCGTCCGTCCACAATAAGTTTCTTCGATTTCAATGAAATTTGGCATGCACTCAGAGGTCGATGAGTGATGCACGACAGTATGCAGTATGACCCGATCCAAGGTCAAGGTCACGAGCCCTTTAAAGTTGGAAATCTTTACGTTTTCAACAGCTATCTCCTCCGCCACTTACAATGAGAGCTGGCAGCTGACCACGGATTCTTAAACTAGGGCACAGTATCTAAATTTGATCGGGCCAGATTTTTTATATTTTTTCTAGTTTTATTGTGTCAGGTGACTTTGAACTTGGCAGAAACGTCAGTTGTTGAAGAGTCGACCGTCAGTCCCGTATGGGGCTAATTTATTTAGTAAAAGTAATAATAATGCTGCTAATCAATAATGCAAACATTTTCAAGTGAATCACAGTCATTAGCTAGATGTCAGCGCAGGTAGGCTTTCTACATAGCCCACCTGCGCTGTCATTTCATTTGGCACTGGTAGGCTGTTTAGTTTTCACACATTGCTTGAAGGTATCAGTAGTAGGAGAAAGCAGTGTTAAGAGGTTTTCCAGTCTGTAGCGGCAGTATAAGTGAACTCACTGAAGGATTTTTTGTCGAGTCTCTTATTCATAGCATTCTGTCCTGCTTGCCTCTGACAGCGTCAAGTTCACAATCTATATCTAATAAGCGGATTGTCAGTTTGTTTGGCCAGAGGCGTGGCTTACGGCGGGCGGCCAAGCCACAGTCGAGCGGAGCGAGATTGTGGCTTGTGTGTTTTATGAGTTGTAAACTGCTCAGAGCAGGTAACGTGATCATCAGAGTTTGTGTGTCTGCCTTTGTATCCATGTGCTAGCAGGATGATGTAAAAAGTTTTCAATGGCTTTTCAGTTTCATGAAATTTTGGAAAAGATCTTAGGCATGATTCACGTGGGAGGTTTTTCACGTGTGCTGCCGTTGACATTCACTAGATGGCGCCTACACGGAGGTCTGACCTCTGTGCAGTGCCGCATTAAGGGGGGTGCTAGGGTGCTGCAGCACCCGGGCTCGCGGTTTCGGGGGCCCGCAATCGGTGGGAGTGGTTAGTGGTTATAAGTCTGTAAGGGGCCCGCATTTGGCACAGCACCCGGGCCCGCTCTAGTCTTAATGCGGCCCTGCCTCTGTGAATGTTTGCAGGATTAGTTCTGTTTTGCGTGACAGGCGTGAAGCAGTTGAAATGGGAAGCGGAGCGTGAACGTGAGTTCAGCAACCGGAGCGGCTTCAAACGGCGCCAGAAACAAAGGCTTGGTGGCGGTGGCGGCAGAACTGTGAAACATTTTGAACACAAAGCTGTAGTGAAGACGAAGTGCAGGCATCGAAGGACGAAACCGCGACACTGATAGTTCAGTGAAACTATACAGAGATTGTCGCGTGTTGTGGTTGTGCAGTCTGCGGCGTCACTGCAAATTAATCTTCCATTAACTTAATCACCGATTAAAATAGGCAGATAATTGTCGATTAACTGAAATGTCATTTCCTCCACCGCCTGTTAACAGCCAGTCGTCAATTACATCATCCATTATCTTAGTTGCCGATTTTCGCCAATTAACTCGTTAATTGCTGATTAATAATGGCGGATCTGCTGAGTTTTTTGCTTTTTGTTCGCTATGAAGAGGAATTTGAGCGAAGCGAATGTGTCGTTTTGCCACTTCCCAGTAATCATAACATTTAGGTGGATAGTTACTCAATGCCAGGAATGTTTAGGCCTACTTGTGTTTAATGTTTGCTTCTAGTTAGTTAGTTGTAGTTTAGATTTTTGCATTTTCTAAGAGTACATCTGCAACTGCATGAAGACAAAATTACACTGATAATTGTCTGTAGTTTGAGTCTGTCCAACCTCGATTTCGTGACCAGTTGCAAGTTACCGTCAATTTTAATAGCTTTGTTAACATGCCCACCGCTGACTAATCGCGCGGTCCGACAAAACATCGCATCGGACGCAAATGATACGCACCTGTTGATAGCGTTGCTGTCGATTCTTGCTCGCAGTTTCACCATCTGTTGGCTGTCAAATCACGTCCGCTTTTGATAACTACTCACTTATCGGTCGTTGCGCGACAACTCTGCCCATCCACATCCAACTTTTGAGTCATGTTGGCTAAACTGCTCAGGACGTTGAACAGAGATGAGGTCAGAATGTATTGAGGTTGGGTACGTAGTTGTGAGAACTTTGTAGGCAAGTAAGAGGAGCTTGTATTCGATGCGTTCAGTGATTCTGAGCCAGTGGAGAGAGCGTAGGATGGGAATTATACGACAAGACTTGAGAGCTTTAAACGATAGTACGGGAAAGAGTTCTGAATCTGCTGGAGACGAGATAACCATGGGCGGAGTTTATCAGGGGCTAGAAGGGGGCTAAGCCCCCCTATGAGCCCAGGTGCCAGTAAAAATTTAGTGCAGTGCTTGCGTTCGCACACCGTTAATAAAATGAAGGCACTGCAACAAATACATAAAATACAAAAGCTGCAGCGTATATTCTAGACAGCGACTCCGGAATTTTTACATAATTAGGACTCTGGCCCTGGCTAGAATCTAGACTATGGGGACTCCGAATCCGCATCCCTGGTACCAAGTGCACATGAAAACTTTCAACAAAAGAAACCAAATGCACAAGTATGGGGTGGTCTAATTAAACAGAGGCAACAACTTGTATGTTGTGACAGATGTCCAGAATGTTATCAAGCTGATCGCCCACAAGCCTGTAAAAAAGCTTAAATGCTAAAATCATTTATTTTGGTTGTCCGATCCCTATAAGGTCTATCACTTCTGGGGCGAAGCGTCCTGATCGATCAGGGGCTGTGCCCCCAGACCTCCGTTAGGCTCGCGTTCCCGTGCTCGCCATGTTTTAGCTCCCCGAACATAAAACCAAACTCCGCCCATGGGGATAACTGAGACTTAGGCATAACGCCTTTTCTCTGCGACAGCTGAGCTCTTGTTTTGAATCGCCCATCAATAATGAGATCGAAATAATTATTAGAAGCCAGTAACCTACTAAAGATGATCGTAGACGGCGAATGCAAAATTAAGTTCGCAACGACTTCATAACCGTTTGTCTCGCGAGTTGTCAGTTTCATTAAACAGCTAAAATTTAATCACAACCATCGTGAAGTTTCGTGTTGCTATGATAGCAGAATGTGACAAAGGAATGGAATGACAGCGGCTTGTGATTAAAGTCTGCCAATAAAACGGTTAAGGAGCTGACTAAAGCGAAAGACAGTGACGCAGCCAGTGCAGATTGCAATACCGTCAACGCGTCGGTAACAGTCTCGCGGTGTGATCCTGCCGCCAAACGTTTTAAATGTAATATTAAGTAAGCCTGAAAACCACTCGCGACTATCTTAACTATATAACAGAACGAAGGCTAAATATTCGGGTGGATAGGCTACTCAGTGGGTACACCCCCAGCTGGTGATACACTGGGACACGTCTCTTCATACAATATAGAAGTTGACGCATATGGTGAACAGTCTTATGGGGGCCCCAAGTTACAAGAAATGTACGGATTTTGCTGTCGTAATATACGTTGGTCATGTGATGAGGTCTTGCTGAAAGACGTTTCAAGTCTACAGCAACAATGCTGATCGCTGGCAGCAACTCTGGCGTCAGCCACACGTCTCTGTTATAGCCTTCTGTCCGTTTGTTTCACTATGCCAAGTTCACGAAAACGAGATTAATGCAACTGATGAAGGCCATTATGGACTTGTTGAAAGTCGAACACGTTCATAGGAAACCAGAACGTAGTCCTCTACCATATCACTTTATTGTAGGCGAGCCCCGGCTAGTCCATTTCCCCACCCAGCGACACCAGCGCCTCCGACTCGAGCATGCTTAAATTTGTGCGCTATACAAATTTTGTAATAATAATAATCATCATCATTTTCTCATGGGTGAAAACCCCTTTGTCTAATCTCATAATTTGTCTACTAGCAGTTGTAAATGTTTAGTACGACTTATTGCTGGAAAATGACTTTGAACTTCTCAAGCAGGCGATGGTGGATGGAAAGGCAACGGACGCGAATGTGTGTGATATTTGTTTGTGGGCCCGGAGTTCCTGGCTGCGCCACTGCTGATATACGATGGTGCGTTGTGCAGGTGTCACATGGACTTGGGCAGCAGAGATGGCAGTGGGTTACTCGACTAGCTGGACACTTAACCCGTCTGACCATGGGTCACCGGTTATGACATTTCTATTTTATTTTCGTAATGAAAGCCAAGTTGAAATAATGTCATAAGATATTAGTCAAGAAAATGCCACAGTTCGGCTGCTAGTGCTCAGTCTGTAACCATTAATAACAACGGAAAAGTGCCTGAAGAGTTTCTGGGTACATTATTCAGCGCTACTGTAACGCAGGCCTTGATGAGTAATGCGTCAATAGGCAAAAGTCCCTGAAGGCAGTCCGGAAGGAAGAAGTGAAACTACGGGGGTAGGATTGGTGAAACATGTAGGTTTTAAGCCGGGAGTGAAAGAGAGAGGGAGTAATGGATAAGCAGTGTGGTGAATCAGAAGAGGGAGAAGTGATTGGTGAAGGAATAGGTGAGTCTGAAATGGAGGAACTGGTACCAGAATGAAGTTGACGAAGAGATAAAGGGAGTTGATTTGGGTCAATACCCGCTGACCCGTGAGTTAACCTACATAACCTGTCAAATTACGGCGACCCGTTTGGCCTGTCGACCCACTGCCAGCTCTGAGAGGTGTAGCCTATTCAAGATGATCAGTTGCACGGGCTGAGCTCAGCGCCAGCGTAATATTTGTGCAGACACGGATGTCGTCATTGCATGCTAGTGTCGGCCTACGTAATTCCAGTCCTAGTCGTTGCTAACTAGAGGCAGGTTTCATAATCCGGCGTGGCGGGTCTATGGACAGCATGAATTCCAGTCAGCTTTCTGGACGCCGCTCAGAAACAATCCGTCGTAGTTCGCTGGACACAAAACACATCAACTAACTTCACAATAACTGTATAAATAAATTTATGCCGCTATCATATCACTCCTTCACACCATCACTACCCTCCCACAGTCTAATCCGTTTGTCATTGTTATATCATTAGATTTTAGCAAGGCATTCGACACCGTGCGAC
>Ga0209780_1001699_pt1 | contig 14866 bp, 10 predicted proteins | sample WorMetexBAHAMAS2_FD_187384 | JGI IMG/M metagenome (GOLD analysis project Ga0209780, IMG submission 187384) | Marine gutless worms symbiont microbial communities from Max Planck institute for Marine Microbiology, Germany - Inanidrilus exumae... | ecosystem: Host-associated > Annelida > Digestive... | reverse complement strand
CATTACTAGTCTGCCCCCCTACACTATGTGTAAGCAGGTCAGTAATAATGCCATGTTATCACGTCCTTAAACTCTGAAAATTTTATATTTTTGTGTGATGTTTGTTTTAGTGACAGCGAAATTGCAACTGCAAGCATTTCAGAAGTCATACATGACCGTCAGTTACCAGTCGATACCGGCGGTGATAGTTGCAAGTTACAGCAGTGTAATGACGACAGTCATCCTGGGCCAGACATGAGGTTGACAGTTGTTAATGTGGACACAAAAAATGATGCCGAGATGGTCGAGTGTCAGCTGGAGACGGCCAAACATACTCCTGTGTCATTGAAGTTCACCGACCAACCGATTGATGTTGCTGCATCCATGGTAAGCCAAACCCCGCATTTATCGCCACTCATCACAACAGATTTGCTGTATACACATGACCATTTTAAACAGCCATTTTCCAGACACATTCAACTGGTTAAAGGCCTCCAAGGAAACCTGTGATTAAAGGTAAAGGTATGCCCATAGTCCTAAGGACCATAGAGGCTTCTGAGACAGAATATGATATGCACTTCTGTATAATACGCAGGCCGACTTTAGGCCCTAATTTTGCAGTAAAGTTGAAGTTGATGAGTACTTTCGCGATGCTGGTCAAAGAGCTGCATATTGTGAGGTAGTTACATTCCCGCTGCAGTGTGGTATTGGCAGATTGTTAATTGCCAAGTTATCGCGGCCATGGCTATCATGATTGAATCCAATAACAGCCGTGTTTAGAAGGAAGACTATTCGGGCAGAGCGGGTGAGAGGCAGCAGACACACAATACCCAAGCATGATGGCCATGGACCATGGCAGTTTATATGCTAGACAAGTGATGGTTCCATTCTCTGTCAGACTTAGCAGCCACGTCATCTGTGGGAGGGGCACTGATAGCAATTGATAAGTCTCACCACAGTTATGAGAATTAAGATGGCTGCAGCACAGTTGTTGCTATGGTCTTACCGTTAACGTACCTAGAACGCCAGATGGTCTGTTCGTCAGTTGTAAGTTGTAACTTGATCTCTGTACACTCTCAGCCGTAAATAACGACAGCAACTGAGCAAGTGCTATTACTGGATCTTCCTGGTGAACTGTGGGCTCACTTCATTACCAGGAAAACCAAGATACTTACTAGTTCACGTATATAATACAAACTTAATCTTTGAGAGGGATAATAATAGTCAAAATCGTGCATTTTATATTTGAGATTATGCGGTTTGGTAAGAGTTACGCCATAACTAAGCCTGTGGCTGTAAGCTGACTACAGATGTCAGCTGTACACTGACATGCTCATTGATATGAAAACATTGTATAGAAATACTCTGGAAGTAGCTAAATAGTTATATCATTACTTAAGACATTTTATGTATATTTTTATTGCTTATTTTTTCTTCAGTTATTTTAATATTATGAATTCGTCTGCTTTAAATGTGTACCATACAATGGTTACAGATTTTGTTATTAAGTTGAGCTTGTTTTTAGGTCGACTCTTCGATAGAGTCGACCTAATAAAGCCGGTCTCAAATGTCCGTCCATCCGTGCGTACGTCCGTCCGTCCGTCCACAAAAAGTTTCTTCGATTTCAATGAAATTTGGCATGTAGGTACAGGTCGATGAGTGATGCACGGTGGTATGCAGTATGACCCGATCCAAGGTCAAAAGGTCACGGTCACGAGCCCTTCAAAGTTGGAAATCCGGCCATTTTCAACAGTTATCTCCTCCGCCATTTACAATTTGAGCTGGCAACTGACCACTGATTCTGAAACTAAGAGCACAATGTCTAAATTTGTTCAGGCCGGATTTTTGATATTTGTCATAGTTTTTGTGTCACATGTCTTTGAACTTGGCACGGTCCGTCCGTGTGTACGTCTGTCCGTCCACAAAAAGTTTCTTCGATTTCAATGAAATTTGGCGTGTACGTAGAGGTCGACGACTGATGCAGTGTGACCCGATCCAAGGTCAAAGTCAAGGTCACAAGCCCTTGAAAGTTGCAAATCCTGCCATTTTCAAAAGCTCCTCTGCCGTTTACAATGGGAGCTGGCAACTGACCACGGATTCCTAAACTAGGGCACAATATCTAAACTTGATGGGGCCGGATTTCTTATATTTGTCCTAGTTTTTGTGTCATGTGACTTTGAACTTGGCAGAAACGTCAGTTGCAAAGAGTTGATTATCAGTCCTGCACGGCACACGTGGCTAATTTTTCCTTGCTTTTTTTTATTTTCTTCATTTGTTTTAATATTATGAATAGGTCTGCTTTGTGTACCATACACAAGTGCTACAAATGTTTTGGTTACAAATTTTATTATTACGTTGTGAATGTTTTTAACAAGTACATAGTATATTGACGTCATATTCCATGTGTCACTTGTTTATTAAAGGTGCCTGTATCCACATCAAACTGCAAGACAACTGTTTGTCAAGATTTTGGAACACCCAGCAATCAGCTGGGTGCCGTGGAGTTGTCATCAGATGATCACGGTTCTCCACCTGCTGGCAGTCAAGTGAGCTCTTGTGCTGTGTCTCGCCGCACGAGCATTGGACCGTGCTTGCGTTCAGCTGCTGACGACGGTGGCCACGTCAGCACTTCCGATTCCCATGAAAATAGCATTGTGAGAGCCAAACAACCTTGCGGTGCTGAAATTCTCAACTTTGAACACCTGAAGATGCAGCTTGACAAACTAACTGGACAAAGCAAAGAGAAGCAACGTCAGTCTGATGCAGAAAATGGGAACTGTACCATTTCTCCATCACCTTCCTGTGGTTCATTCAGTTCATATGCAGCATCTGTTAACTTGCCAGGTGTTAGCTCATGGCCATCGGGCTTGGACAGAACACCAAGTACTGAATCCGATGTTGTATTATCATTTGCTGACAGATCAGCATTTTCAGTAGCCACTGATAATGCGTGCAAGTATACTGGAGTTGAGCAGAAACTGCTGACGTCAGATCCTGTGTGTGCAGCATTGTCAGTCTCCTCGACACTTGGAGATTTACTGGCAGCTAAGATCGGAGGTCAGCAGATGAAGCACGAGTGTCTACTTTCTAGTCACCAGCATTACCATCACCATAGCCACCACCATCAGCACGAGACAGCATCCCATTTGCCAGTGACGCAGCCAACAGTTGCAGGTATTTGGCCTCCAGCCATGGCACATCCCCAGCAAGTGAATGCGGGCACTATGTCCAGCGCTTTCCAGTTGCCAGGCTACTTGTATGAGCATGTTCAGCCCCCAGCAGCATATTTCTCTGAATGGCAGCAGCAACTATTGTCACAACAGCTGCAGTCACCCATGATGGTACATCAGATGCAGGCACAGCATCCACTGATAACACAGTGTCAGCAAATGCTTCATCTTCAACAGCAGTTACAGCAGCACCAGCAGGCTATCCAGCTTGTTTACTCTATAGTTCTTCAGTCACAGAGTAGACCAGATGCCATACAGAATGCATCTGTTAGTCCACTTCTTACGACCAGTGCGATTGCACAGCAGCACTTACAGTGGCAGACACAGTTGACGAATCTGTTGATGGAAAGTGGATTATCGCTAGAAAAGTCATGTGAGCTAGCGCAGCAACTGCAGCGTATAATGATGCCTGCATCATCTTTACCAGTACACATTCCTGGAGCCCGTGTATCGCAGTTGTTAAATGGTTCTGGCTGCAGCTTTGATCCTTTTTCTCCAACGCACAACCGTCTTCCATTCCCATCGCATTTCTATGCTGGTTGTCTTCCGTGGCCTCTTCTTGCATCTTGGTCCAATGTGCAGGTTGCATATGCCCAGATGGTGCAGTTGTTAGCACGTCCAAATCCGCTCATTACTCCTGAGCTTCTGGAGTCCATGTTCACACAGCTTCCTCCACCTCTGGATTTAAATGCATCAAATTTTCTGAACCTGGGAGCTACATTTGAATCATTATATGGCAAGTATTTGGAGCTGCTAGCTATGCAGATTAGTCAGCTGCCAGTCACTCCTGTGCAGTTAACGCCGTCACTGTCAGTGCATGGTTTCTTTGGTAGTGATGACAACTCTTCAGTTTACCTAAATAAGTTTGTTGGTGGGCTATCAAATGCTGAGGACAGTCGATGTTCTGTGATTTTGGACGGTAAGCAACCTGGGACACCCACAAAGGCAGCACGTGCTTCTTACACAGGTGTAGATGGAAGCTACGTTATACAGAATTGCCCTGTTCAACGTGGAACATCAGTGGATTCGGAGTCTGGTGATGTACATGGGGCTAAGATGACTGGTGTTCCTCGTTGTACCATGTCGTCTTCCCGACATCAGACTGTGTCCACTGGAAATGGAGCTGGTAAAGTATCAGGAGTTGCCTTGCCAAAGAAAAGTGTAGACTGTCCTCAGGGCCTTGCAGATCTTGATATGGCTCTAAAGGAGAAGCTGAGACCTCGCACCGCTAAAGGAGTAGCGCAAACTGCACCTGAGCATACTAAAACCTCAACTTCCACTGTTGTTTCAATGGGTGCCATTGGATCTGTTTCGTCAGCACCTTCTGTTATTCCAGTAACTTGTGATGCAGAACGTATCAGTGTCACACACATGAATGCTTTAAATGGCAGTGCTGTTGTTGCTTCGCGGAATACACCTTCGTTTACACATGATATCTCGGCAGTGCCAAAACTGCATGGTGTGTCGCCTGCAAAATGTGCACCGATGGTTTTGAATGAAAAAACGGATGTGGTCAAAAAGCAGCAAGTTCCTCTTGTACGTGAAATAGCATGTACAGTTGGAGATGTTGCTACTGTTGCAGCTACTTCTTCTGGTCTGAGAACAGCTTGTGCAGTATCAGGAAATATGCAACTGCATGAAGTAAGCAAGGACACTGTGAAGCCCGCCAACAGCAGTGTTTGTGTTAGCATTACTGCTAGTTTGGTTCCATCGGTAGTTGCTGCCAATTCATCTTCTCAGTTTCGAGAGTGTGTTTCTGATCTTTGCCTGCCATTAACTGCAGTTTCACTTCCACTGTTGTCGTCAGCTAGTTCGGATATTAATCGACAACATGTAAGCGACTCGGCAATAGCGGCAACAACTACGCACCTTGTGCAGAAACATCTGCAGAAGAAAATGTCAGTCACTGCTCAAGAGAATGTTTCTGCCTTAGATGTTGTGACTCGGCAAGCTCATTCTGTGATGTCTGTAAGTTGTGCATTTTGTAATACAGGGGCCCGATTTTCAAAAGTTCCTAAGATGGTTCTATGATAGTCCTAAGTTTCTTGTAACTTCTTCGTAAGTTGAGGAGTTAACGATGTCCTAAGGTCTTTGTGAGTTAATTTTCGAAACTTACCTTAGCATGTCGTAACTTTTACATAAGATTCTCATAATATCATCGTAATTAAAAATAGCAACCAACCATAACAGCCTACATTAAGTCGTTTTTTTTAATATTATGCCACGTTGTCTGTTTCTGAATTAATAACTAAATTTTCTTTGCACTACTGTTAAACATAGGGCGTCATAAGTTATAATAAATTCTGCTCATTTATATATATATATCTAATACAGTACTTGCTGCAAGCTATGACTGCTGGAAATATGTCACTAATTACCTTATTTTTTCAAAAGGACGCTTTGATGAAAATTGCACTTTAACGAGTTTTGCATAAAAGTGAGTCATTTATTTGTGTTTATGGTTTGAAATGGTTATCTTAAGATAGCGAAATTGTGATCGTACGTTTATCTTAACTTTTGTCTGAAGTTTATCTTAGGAATTTTCTGAGAATCAGCATTGTTGTAACTTTATCCTAAGATCCTCGTTAGTTTAGTCATTATCCTGACATCATCTTAGGATCTTTTGAAAATTGGGCCCTGGATTTTTTAGTGTTTCGCCTTGCTTGAATTTGTTGTCTATGAACTGATTGTTTTCGTAAATATAATATTTTCTTAAATTTTTGTTTGTAGCAGCCTTAGTTGTAATTGTGTAACATTTGTATTAATTTCAGTTCGGGTACTTATGTGGGGGATTGGGCATGAAGAGACCAATGTCGCGCCCCACAGTAGTCCAGTGGCAGCGTGGCGTAGTGGTAACAGCGTTGGTCGTATCAACGAAGTTACTGTACGTCAAGTCCGATTAGTACTGAGATGGGTGACGTGTCTGGGTTCGACTCCCAGAGGCAGCACTTTATTTCGGTATGTAACCAGCCACCCAGGTCGACTCGGCCTTTCGGCCTTTCGTCCTTTCGAGGTCGATAAACTGAGTAGTAAGCTGTAATCGGATGTGTGTTTCCTCGCACAGGCGGCGCCATCTGGTGAAAGCTTACGGGGTGAAGGCCTGGTGTGGTTGATTGGAGCGGTGGTGTGTTTGCTTGCTGCATGCCACGGGTCCAATTGTATGTTAACACGTGCAATGGATGGCTGCAATTTGCGCTGCAGCACCATTGGCTCTTGCCAATCAACTGCCACTTCCAAGATTGTAAAGCGCGGCTGGTCACGGTGATTTACTGTGTAAGTAGCGCTATATAAGAATCCGACCTTTACCTTTGACGTTTAAATGAGGCAAGATCAGTGATTGTGGTCAGTGCTTCGAGTTTTCTTAGTTTCTTTGGCATCGCTGGTTAAGTGACTGGAAAAGCATCTGGTCCATAAAAATTTGAGTCCCCAAAAGTTTTCTTCAGGAAGAAGTGGAAGAAAAAAAGCTGAAGGGAGGTGGGCTAACACTGACCAACAAAACAGAGGTAGGTAGTGATCATTATACTATAATAATCAGTGACCATTTATGTTATTTGTTGATTTATTTTAGATGCCAAAATGTGGTCTTCCACAAGGTATACATCAAGCAGTTGTACAGTCTGCTGATGCTGCGAATGCCATGTAAGTAGGATATTGCTGTTTCTTCAGCTGTTTGTGTATTACTTGGCACATTGGTACAGTTTTGTTTGCTGAAGAACTTTTCTGAAGCTTCGATGTATATTTTAGTTTTAGATCTGTAAAGTAATTACTTATTAATTGCATTGATTGTGTTACTTTTGCTATTAGTCACATGTTGGCATGTTTCTCACACATTTTTATGCATCACTAATTCAACTGTCTCAGCTGACCCTGCGTGCTGCTATTGATTTACTGTAATGATATCTCATTCAATCGATTTCAAAGCACGTTTGGAATTGGTTACTTAACTTTCCGAGGCTTGTAGTCATGATCGTAATACACACACAGCCATTTCACAACCTTTAGCCCCGTAGAGCGTCTAGACTGTAATGCACCTTGATTTATTTGTTGACTCCAGCGCTGTTTAAATCATTTGCTTGCTTTCTTATTTGCTTTCTTCGTCACCTGTTTCCTTAAGAATAGGCCTGTTCCATTCTGTTTCAAGGCCAGAGTTTGTCAAAGGTAACCAAACCTGGCTTTAGTTTTTTAGGTCGACTCTTCTGAGTCCACCTAATAAAGTGGGTCTCAAATGTTCGTCCGTGTGTACATACGTCTGGCCATCCACAAAAAGTTCCTTTGATTTCAATGAAATTTGGCATGTAGGTAGAGGTCAATGAGTGATGCATGACAGTATGCAGTATGACCCGATCCAAGGTCAAGGTCATGAGCCCTTGAAGGTTTGAAATCCATTTTCAAAAGCAATCTCATCTCCTCCACCATTTACAATGGAGCTGTCAACTGACCACTGATTCTTAAACTATGGCATGATATCTAAATTGGTTCGAACCGGATTTTTGATATTTGTCCTAGTTTTTTGTGTCCTGTGACTTTGAACTTGGAAGAAACGTCAGTTGTGAAGAGTCGACCGTCAGTCCCACACGCGGCTAATTGTATTTATTTTGTGAAGAAGAAGAATATTCATTTATGAAATCACTGACAGAATGCAATGAAACACGTTAACACAGCAAGGAGACTGCTTGCCATGCAAGACAGCACTATAAAGTAGATATATACATGGATTTATATAGCGCCATGTTCTTATTATTATGCACAGGGCGCTCAGACATGGATCACACAGTTTTAACTGCAAAGTACACCGTGCCTGCCTTGATTCCCCAGCCGCAGAGCATCACTGCCCTTTGGCTGGTACTCATTTTTCCGTCCCACATGGGGTAGAAGGCTGAGTCGCCCTGGGTGGCTGGTTACTTACCGAAATAAAGTGCCGCCTCCGGGAGTCGAACACAGACACGGTCATTCATCTCAGTACTAACTGGGCTCGATGTAGAGTAACTTCTTTGATACGACCAAGGCCGTTACCACTACGCCACGCCGGTATAGTTTGTTATGGATGCATGTTTGCCTTTGTTGTGTTAGATTAAGTTTTTAGCACTAAGCTAAGAGATTGGCTGGGAAGAACGTCTCCGAAATGACCTTTTTGTGTCGTTTTGGGTGTAAAATCTTAACTCAATCAATTACAGCCTTTATACAAGACAACAACCTGTGTTAGCTGGCACACCAGTTAACAACGAATATTTTACTTGGCAAAGTTTTGCTGTCCACATGCCATGCTGATGCAGGTGCAAAGGTGCATTCGGATTAAGGAGAAGATGATAGGAGTTCTGCTAGTAATGTTAATGCAGTACTGAGCCAGAAATACCCATGGCGGTTTCAATGATTCTCCCCGCAAAAGCGAGGGAGTATGTTTTACTGGCGTTGGTTTGTGTGTCTGTCTGTCTGTGTGTCTGTCTGTGACCACGATAACTAAAAACATTGTGGGCGGATTTGTACAAAATTTTATGGGAAGGTTCCTAGTGGGAAAGGGAAGACCCAGTTCATGTTTCGTTACGATCAGTAGAGGGATGTGGAAGTAACGGTCAAAAAACTCCGTTCACCGGCGATTGTTTACATTTTACGTATTGTTGTGTGCGGCAGTCTAATAGTAGGTGTGGCAAGTGTTGCCTTTCGTGGGGAGTTGTACTCTCTCAGAGTACTTTCCATTTAGTTCATTGAACGTTTTGCACCTATGTTTCCTGTGTGTAGAGAGGTTTTGGATGATATTGGCAGATTAACAAGTACAGCAGAGCCATCTGCAGCCGGTCTACCACATCAGCCATCACAATGTCCTGTGCATTCTGTGATCAGCATTCCAAACCACCTTTGTCACTCATCTCAGTTCCATCTGGGTGGAGCACCGCTGAAACATACAGCTGTGCAGCAGCCAGCTAATACAGTTTTCACATCTTTGCCTTCGAATGTGCCTTCATCAGTTAGGCAGGCCGATGACAGTACGGGACTGTTGGTGAAGCTTCAGCAACTTGTTGAGTCCTGTGGATTGTCTGACCAGGCTGCCTCTAGCCTGATGGACTGGTTCACACAGGAGCTGCACAGTATTTCACACACACTCGGCCTACCTTCGGAGCAGGAATCAGGACATGCAGCCAGTGTACACGTTTCATCGGCCAGCAACGGTGCTACTGGTGGTACGTCGGAACTATGTCCGTTCGAAATGCGTTGCACACAGAATAATACCGGTGAATTGCTATCTGCCTCCGTAGAGTCAGCCCCAATGCCGGCAACTCTCTGCAGCCAAGAGGCTTTTCATTTGAGTGCCGAGGCAGCATCAGCTGAAAGAGCAGCGACTCAGTCATTCAATGGCCAACAGTATTCCACGGGTGAATTGCAGCCACCCTTAGTCACCACTTCAGTTGACCAGCTGAGTTCACTGGCTCACCTACAGCAGCTGCAGCAGATGTACCTGGAGTCTGCTTCCAGTGCACTTCGCAATTTGTGCATTCTGCAGCAGCAGCTTGTTTCAGCTGCCAGTACCACAGCGGACGATGCTCTTTCAACCAGCTCAACAGCTGCTGGGACTCCTGTACTAGATGCTGTATACAACCAGTCGTCTTTCGACATACCTCATTCTGAATGAGATTTTGAATGTTGCCTGCTAGGTTTTATTAGTGACGTTAGTGCAGTGTGTACACTGTTCTTGTGTACTCTGTTAATTCTGCCCATCTGACTAGTCTATCGTATATGTTGCTATTTACTTTCTGGCATATGTATATGCAAACTTCAGTTTGACACTTTACATATCTGCTTTACCAGAAATTGGATTATGGACTAACATTGATAACAGTGACCACAGTATTCAATTTTGTAACTCTAGATTTGTACAGTATTCTGTTCAGAATGATATCCAAACAGCAGGTTAGATTGTGGCACATAATGCTGTAAAAATTCTTTAATGTCATCCCCATCTGGATTCATAGCTGTTATAGATTTTATCAGTGATGTCAATAAAGTCATAAATCAATATTTTTAAATGTGAAATATAAGGTAATTTATTCTTGAAACAATATCAAACTATAATTCACCAATTTATCTTTACCTGTGTACAGTCTAGTTGCACGGTTTACAAATATTCTCGTTATTAAGTTTAAGTTTAGTATTTCATAAATGTTAATAAAATACTAAACTTAAGAATTCTGTAAACTGTGTAATTAGACTGTGTGTAGTTAAAGCTAAGCCTACTCAAAAATTTATTTGCTATAATATAACTTTATACAATAAATTATTACTCTAAATGCGTGATATAACCAAAATTGTGTTGAAAGTATTGTCAAATTCATCCAATGAACCACCTCACAAATTAAAGCTGTGATTTTGCTGACTGCAGCTACGTGTTTTCTGTCTTCCATCAATGTAATGCAAGGAGCCAGTGAGATTAATTTAGTTTTCATTCACTCACTGCATATATTATGTGTCAACATGACTGCTGAACAAGCTGTGAATAGATTTATGTGAAACTTGGCAGTTTGCCTTGCTTTGATACAGGGAATGGTTGGTTATATTTTTGAATTCCATCACAAAATTTGGGGTTCTGCGTCCCTATTTGCTGATTTTTGCTTCCATGAGCAGAGCTGCAACTGTTAAAGATATCTGACTGATATTCATGTTGTTCTGCAGCGAATTTTGTCATATTCTTTAGTGCATTGTGCCAAAATAGCTGAGTTGCTCAAGGTAGTTTATGGAGTGGGTGCTGTACTTTGCTATTGCTTTATTATATTAACAGTAGATATGAGTCCCCCAAAATTAGGTGATGACTTACCTAAAGCTCAGCACATTGCCATTTTCTTTTTTTTTAATGTGACTGGCATTGTTAGTAGAGCAGCCATAACAGTATGTCATGAAGTGTTGGACTTTGGCTGTAGTATTGGACAGTCATGTACTACTGCAGAGGGGATGCCTTCATACCATATGGCACACCCATTTTGCAAAATGTCTTGCTGCTTGTTATGTATTTAGATTGCCAGATGTTGTACCATAGTTACAGGAGTGCATCACATTGTAAATATTAGTAATTTACTAGTATCTACTAAATGCGATAATTTTTTCCATGCTTGTCAAAAGATGAGTCCTGTGTGCCTTCCAGTTTTGAATTGTAACTGTCAGTAATGTATGTAAAATATGCAGCATTAATGCCGTGGTGCATATGTTAACGTTTATATGTTTAACGACTTGCAGAATAGCTAATATGCATGACACAACATGATTGAGTTATCTTCCGAAGTTCTGATTTACTAATGCAATTGTTATGGCCCTGCCACCAGAGTGGGGGTGAGAATATTAAGTGAAGGTGCTATCCATATGTCTGTCTGTCCATTTTAGAGATAGGGTTATTATAGAACACTGGTCGAAACATCCCTGAGACCAAAAAACTGATGTTGTCAATATCTCAAAAGCCAAGCGAGATAAAGATAGAACCGTGTTACTACTAAACTTCAATAGAAAGTCATAGGCTGCTTATCATTTGCTCTGGTCGTTTGTATTACCTAATAACTGGAAAGCACTGATATGGCCGTTTGCTGTCATCATGGTGATACTGTTTGTTAACATCCACCATGCAGGTCATGTTTGTGCCTCAGTTTGTTTGTTTATTGGCAGGATTAGTCATAATGTTATGGACAAACTTTCATCAAAATTATCTGGGACCAACTGTGGGGAAAATTTAACTTGCTGTGCATTATGGGGAAAGTATTGCAGTGGAGAAAGCCACTGTTGGAAATTCCATGTGACATGGTATCAGTTTTATTCTCACAGAAGGTTTTTTTGTGGCATTATTTTCCACCAACATCATTAGTTGTTTTTCATCAAGTACACTAACAAAATGTGCCTCCTATAGCCAGTCAAAATGACAGTGTTATTCTCATAATAACATTAAAAACGTCTTCAATCATTCACCTTGCAAAAGTCGTAGCTACATTTCATTAAAAGTGTTAATTTGCACGATAAATTATAATCTTAAATGTGAAATTTAAATTATTTTCTTTAAAACAATTTTCAGCTACACTTCACCAACTTAGTTCACCAACTTACATTCACCCATGTACAGCCTATTTATACATTTTACAGATATTGTCAGTTTAGTTCCTTTTTTAGCATTGAGACAATATTCAAAACTTACATTTGTTAAATATAATTTTCACAGTAATTAGTCCTCTGAAGGAATGATATTACCTAAATTGTGTAGAAAGTGCCATTAAACCAACCAACATCAGGATTGCCATGGCGCATACTGGACTATGCTCAGAGCATATAAGAACGCTCTAAAGTGACATTTTTGAGCAGCTTTACAGAAGAATGATTGTTGGAAAAGGCTATACAAAGTATCAAAATGCAGGTAAACCCTTGAGCAGGCTAGGATACAGTCCACGACAGCGCTCCAGAACCCTAGCTCACTGCCCTTCCCAAGAAGCCTACCCCTTGTCTTGGCGTTATGATTCAGCCCATTAGGCCTTGTATTTGACCTGATGTATAACGTAAACGTACACAATACGTATTGTCAGTGTGCTCAAAGGGTGATTGTGCCATGGCCCTGTTATTCATTGCACTGTACTTTTCAATTTGTAACATAAAGCGATACAGCTGCTAGCGGCTTGCTGAGATATTGAAGGCTTTGAAACTTTTGTCTCATAGGTTGATTTAGCATTGCATTGTTTGTTATTATTGCTGTACAATGTGAAATGCTGCCACAGTTGTGGTGCCTTGGCCTTTGCGTAATAGCTGTCTATATAAAGCTGTGCCCCACACATTGATACAGTCATCAGATTGTGTATTACCCAGATAGTTTGTTTTTGTCTGTTTACAGTTCGCCATTTAATTGCAGCAAGTGTGACTTTTCTGTGAACTCAAATTCTGTATGAGGCTAGAGCTGTACTACCAAGCCGGTGTCAGTGGCAATTAAACAAAGCATTGATGTTACTGTGAGTGTACTTAAAAGTCATTCTGTTCAGCCGGTTGTGATGTATTGTACGTACTGCAAGTGCTCTTCCATAGCTGTATTGCCTTAGATGTGACATGTTGAGATGTAGCGTTATGTACTCCTATATTATTGGCTTATTTTCACAAAGCCGTTGTTTGCTGTGCTATTTGTATGTGCAGTTGGTTGCATCTTATGTGTTGTCTTTCTGCAGTGCTGCTAATTTTGTCTGCTGTAGCAGGTTATCTGTGTACATTAGATCAGCAGCAGGTGTTGCTACATTTTCTGTGATAACATGCTGTTTATGCTCCTGTAGTGTTACTGTGGTTTTAATTTCCACTGTGTGTTCACACATGCAGTAGTAGTATGTGCTGCATCTATTGGCTGAATTTGCTGCGATTACATAGTTGTCGTCTGCGATTGTGATGTCTTCCATGCAGACTTTGTTTCGGTGATACTTTTTGCCTAATATTCACATATTCATTGCCTCCGAAATAGTTAAACAATGTGAAATTGCAAGAACTGATCTCGTGATGCTATGCCTGCTGAATTCTGTTACACATCAAGCCATATTTGCCAGTTTAAAAGTTTTAATCACTCAAAAGCACGGCTATAAACAGTGTCTGAGACACTGAGTCTGCTTCTGTTGGTTATAGCTCGGGTAGTGATTAGTTTTTAGCAGTGTTATTGAGACAGATATTGAAAGCACTGTTAAATTCCAATTAACCGACCATTATTATGGCATATACTTACACCAGTGAAACTATTGTGTTTTATGAGTACTGCTACATAGGCTATACGATTTTTTTGTAACATTATAGTGACTAGATTAGTGATGGCCTCGACTGCTTATGCCCAGACCTGAAATTGGGTAGCCTTTTGGCTTTGGCCATTTCCTTATTTGTACAGGGTGAGCCAAAAAAGTGACTCTATCTTTTTCGTGTTTATGCTGTTAACTAAATATGCAAGAAAAACAGTGGTTTTGTGGTATTTTTATTTTTTCAGAAACAAGAGTATGTAATCAGATTGTATGTTCTGTTACCACCGTCGTCAAGCAACAGCCACAGTGTAGATATAATAACTAATGATGGTACTTTGAGTACTTGGATGAGGATGTCATTTGGAGTGTGTCCCTTAGGCCAGTAAAACTGCTCTGTATTGTAGCATCGTGTTGAGAGCTCCGTTAAACTCCAAGCAACCATTATTGTAGTATCTGTCGTAAGTCGACTTCCTTGTCATGTGTAACTATTATTGTGATATGCACTGAGATGTATGCTGTCATGCATATATGAGGCGCATATCTCAACGGCCACACAAAAACTTCTACGCTCAAAAATGACATGTCTGCATAGCTTATCCAATGCTCGTAATGTTCTGCATGATGGATACGTTTGTTTCTGTTCAGTGCTTATATGCAGCTGGAGTTAAATTGCTACTCGGTGACGTGCAGTATTGTGTCTGTTCCATGCCGTATGTAGTTTGTCAGTTGATACTATGTCAATATGACGGCCTCAAGTACCGTTATACGTGGTTTATGGTTTTTGGCAAGAAGTAAAAATGATGAGTTCGCGCACTTGAGTTTTTGTCATTTATCACGCGGCGCATTCAGTGAGTGAGTGAGTGAGATGTAATATAGTTATTAACTATATAACTATATTATATAATAGATATATAATTACGGTATTATATTATATAATAATTG
>Ga0209780_1001698_pt1 | contig 14867 bp, 10 predicted proteins | sample WorMetexBAHAMAS2_FD_187384 | JGI IMG/M metagenome (GOLD analysis project Ga0209780, IMG submission 187384) | Marine gutless worms symbiont microbial communities from Max Planck institute for Marine Microbiology, Germany - Inanidrilus exumae... | ecosystem: Host-associated > Annelida > Digestive... | reverse complement strand
CGTGTTTTTTTTTTGTACCGCGTCTCCTTGACCTTTGAACTTTTGACCTCAAAATAAATAGATTTCCAGGAGTTATGGTGGGTTATGTCTTGTCAAGTTTGGTGATACTAGCTGAATCGGTTTTTGAGATATCGTACGGAAAAACAAATAAACGTACAAACAAACCAACAGACGCACAGACAGATAAACACCGCTGAGCGCCGTACTCACGTGACTGTCGGCGTGGATTACAATGAAAAACAACCTGCTTCTAACGAAACACGCAGATAGTGGACTTCGATTCTTAGATAGGGTTTGATGTATGGTGCACTGCAGTACCCGGACGACTGCTGTCCTCAGTACTGCGTCAACAAGTGTCCGTGGATGGATTCGTTTGGACGCACGCTGCCCGGCAAGATCTGGGGCAGCTGGCGCTTCGTCATGTACAAGCTGGTCGAGCACAAGTACTTCGAGACGTTCATCATCCTCATGATCCTTGCCAGCAGCATGGCTCTTGTATGAAGCTACGCTTTTCTCCCTCTCTCTGTCCAGCACTGTGCTCCTTTATTTAAAGACTAGCGGCTTACCCGGCCGAAGGCCGGTTACTCCTCGAGCCTGCGTCGTTCGGAGGCTCTCGATCCGTCCGTTACACCGCTCGCGCATAGAGCTCGCCACTGTTGTCCCACGCGCTTGCCCGGTGCCTTTTCTCGAAATCGCACCACAGGCCAGCGCAGGCGAGCGCGCGAAGCCCGTGCTGCCAGTGCGGTGGCCCCGTTCCATTTCTCAACCGCATGACTTTCTCGAAATCGGCAATTTTGCACCGTTTTCCGAAACTTTACACATTAAGGAATTTAAGGGTCGAAATTTTCCGAATTTTTTTATCCGTTCACGTCTACATATGACCCCTATGAACCGTGCAAAGTTTCATGGAAATCGGTCTGCACTTTTTTCCGAAATCCGGAATACAGACACACAGACGCGGACAGACAGACGCGGCAACTTTATATATATATATAGAAGACAGCTTGTTGTTCTGATCCACTTTTAACTATGTAGCGTTGGTTGCAGGAATGGCTGGCTTAATTACTGCCACGGCCCTTCCCCTTGAAAACTTATTACGCTGGCTGCGTCTAACGGTAAGCGTAACGTAAAGGTCTGGCGTCCATCCGTCCGTCTGCCTGTCTGTCCCATCCATTTTTTCTAACGTTAATAGAGCATCTTTTTCTAACCTTAATAGAGCGGGCGGCGCATACTCAACGTGAGTCACCAGCGGAAGCACGCGACGCGGCCAGCGTACATTTCCGTTTGAGTATTACGAGAAGGGACGTACTTATTAACTGATAAGTTAAGTTGATAAATACATATTCACAAGTCGCGTTTAAAAGTCATGCATGAGGGAGCTATGACGTTTGAATTTTGGAAGGAAGGGGTGCCCCTTTCTGAAATTTTAAAGAGGCCTACGCTACAGATAGTATACGTTGTATATGAAGAAAGGTTGCAGTTTCAAACTGATTTCATCTCAAGCACATGCTCGTGGTCTGTGGAAATATAATTTTACTGCATATCGATGCACTTTAGGTTCACATTTTTCAGTTTTCAACGTGTATTGTTGCTAGGCTATTGAAGACATCGATATTGAGAGGAAGCCGACGTTGAAGATGGTACTCAAGTACATAGACAAGTCATTTACGGTGATCTTCTTCCTGGAGATGATCGTCAAACAGGGTGCTTATGGCTTCAAAAAGTACTTCACAGACGCCTGGTGCTGGCTGGACTTCATTATCGTTGCGGTGAGTCAGCACGCAGTAAACGCCGACATTTCATACAGTACAAAATAACGGTATCGACCTTCGTATGGACTGAAACGATATGAGGCCATTTCCCATCGTGTCTGGCATATAATCAATCAATCAATCAATCAAACAGCATTTCTAGTGCGTTTCCTACAATAGACCGAGAGCGCAGTACATTGTCATTTAATTGTCTGCTACCGGAGCTCAGCGATAAACAGAAATGTTTTAAGATGGCGCTTAAAAGCTGGTGTCGATCGCAACTGTCTAAGTTCCGTCTGTATGTAGCCTGTTCCATGCTCGAGGAGTGGTGACTGAGAACGCTCTGTCACTGAACTTGCGTTCTGTACGCAGCACTATAAGGTCACCGCGTTGACGTTCGAAGAGCGGGTCATCTGGGTACGTCAATACGATATAATACGACGTATGAGACGACTGCTGGATCTCGACTTTTTATTTTGATTTTTTTGATATTATAAATGCAAATGCATAAGATGATGATGGCAATAGGCAATAGCCGGTCGATTTACGAGCTGCCGGACTATGGGAATATGTCATTGTTTGTTTTGGCAGATTTCGCTGCTGAGTCTGTTCGCTGAAAGCATAGGGTACGGCAACATCGGTGCCTTTCGAGCGCTGCGAACGCTGCGAGCTCTGCGGCCTCTACGTGCCGTCTCGCGCTGGGAAGGCATGAAGGTCTGTGAGTAGCAACTGAGCAAGCAGGATTCAAATTTTATGAGGTTGTAGGCTACCCTATCCGTTCCTTCCTTCCAATTTCCTTCCATCCAGTTCTTTTCCCTACCCTTCATTTTTACCTTCACCCTTTTCTCAGTCCATTTCTTACTTATCCCAACCTTTCTGTACTCATACCCCACTCCTTAACTCCAACTGAGATTCTTGAGAGCGCTGAAAGCTTCCTAGCGGGTGCGGGTGCAGTACGCCGTAGTACGGCCCGCCAAACGAATTCTGGTGCCTTGTATAGGTTTAAATTTCGTAGTCAAGACGTACCTGATATCGATAGTGCAACTTTGTTAAAGCGTAACTGAGTTTTTAGAGTTTATAAGAGTGAAAGTCAGTATAATTGCAGACTAAAGTCAAAGGGACAGTTTATTATATACATCTTTATTCACCGTATAGGTAGCATACAGAGAGAAAAAAGAAGAGAAACACACAGACAAATACTTAACTAAGAAATAATTAAATTGTCATACACTATTAACAAATGATGAAAAGAACAAGTTATTAATGCTACACACAACAACAAAATGCCAAATTGCATATGCCGCTATTAACAATGAATAATATTGCATAACAGATTGTTGCAAGCAAGGAATTTAGCTTCGAATTTCTTTACTCTTTTCGACCAAATCACACTGGGGAGCTCGAAACCGAAATGTTCTTGGCAGCATTTGACAACATCTATATTACAGGTTCTAAATAATTTCATGAATAGGCGGTTTATTACAAAATCAATGGCTGATAGATCTGATTTGAGTAACGGACAAGCTTCTAAGCCATATAGTAAAATCGGGATACACTTTGTATTTATTAGCTGTAGAGTAATATTTTCGGAGGCGATTTGCCCAACTCTGCCGAATATAGCATTGGCTGATCTATAGAACGATCTTTTGGCATGATCGATCGAGCACTTGAAATTCGTGGATTGCTTTATATAAATACCCAAATACCGTATTTCGCTCACCCATGGGAGCACGGTACCCTTGTACGTACTGATGGGGCTACAAGAGAAATTATTTCTTGGTCCGATTCTTAAAGAACAGGATTTTTTGATGTTAATTACTTGAAATTATTCTTTGGGACACCATGTATGATTAGAAATTAACAGCAAACCTAAAATCATTCAATTATTTAATTACTTCGCCGTCGTAGGGGGCGAAATATTGCGATCATCGTGTCTGTATGTTTGTTTGTCTGTCTGTCCTCTCCCATATCTCAAAACCGTATGTCCAAATTTCACCAAATTTTCTATACATGTTACCCCTGGCTGTGGCTTAGTCCTCCTCTGATGACAGTGCAATAAATTGTGTATTTCCGGTTTGTGGCTGACGTCATGTTGTCACATAATGGGGCCAATGGGCCGAAATCAAGCACGACATTGTTTCGTCCAGTTCGCCCGCCAAGTGGCGGTACCAGTCGGACGTCAAACAACGTGACGTTTAGTCGAGATAGCCACGCGGCGACATGAGGGGGCGAAATCTGCACCTTGTTAAGCAAACAGCGACCGAATTGTAATAGTAACCCATTTTTTGCCCAGAGTTCCAAAATGGGGACATTGACTAAGGGATTCGATGCCAGGCTGGCAAACCGACCATTTTTAGTTATTTTTCGGGCACTATGGCGCCCAACCCTGAGCGCCAGAGTGCCCAAAAGTCAAAAACTAAAAGTGGTCGGTTAGCCAGCCTGGCATCGAATCCCTGAATTATTGTAGCTATTTTTGGAACACTGAGCTAAAATGGGTTAATTACCGGCGGAGTCTGGCTGCAGGTGGTCGTCAACGCGCTCATCCAGGCGATCCCGGCCATCTTCAACGTGATGCTCGTCTGTCTAGTCTTCTGGCTCATCTTCAGCATCATGGGCGTCAACCTGTTCAGCGGCCGCTTCAAGCACTGCATCGACTCGGCCGGCTTCACCGTGCCGTACAACATCGTGTCGTCTCGCAACGAGTGTGAGGCGTTGAATTACCTTAACTACACCTGGCACAACCCCAAGATCAACTTCGACAACGTCCTCAACGGCTACCTCGCCCTCCTTCAAGTGGTCCGTGTGCGCTTCTTTGCTTTCAACTTCATTACGATTGAGATCGTATGCTAATGTGACGACGACAAATTGTATATTGAACAGTGCTCGCGTATATCTTCGATGCATAGCCTACGTTTACAAGAAACTGAGCTGTCGCATACAGATCGCGCATCAGCCGACGTATCACATGATAGTATGTACGAGAAGTTTTATTTTAAAAGTTTGCAATATACGAAACAATCTTGACTCGAGGTCACTGGAAATGGCGCTATTTGATAATGCCATATGTCACTTCATTAGCGATCTCTTAGTTTCCAAACTTCTGTCTCACATTGTTTCCGTGATGATATCAATTGTTTAGTATATGTGGGTGACTGCCTCTGACCTCGTGACGTTTAGTCGAGATAGCCACGTAAGCTTCCTAGCGGGTGCAGGTGGATTACGGCCCGCCCATCAAAAGTCGCTGAGCACGAATGTGACAGACGGACGGACGGACAAACAGACATAATTACTACCTCCATCACAGCTTGGCGGGAGTAACGTTTTGACGGCTTTGTTTTTTGTCTGTTTGTCTCTTTGTTGGTAGGTTAACTGATAGATTATAGGGATTTTCATGAATTTTTTTGGAATAAGTACGTATGGACCAGAGAAGAGTTGATTAGGCTAAATTTTAAATGGTTAGGGTTAGGGGTTACGGTTAGGGTTAGCGCACCTGCTGCTCGCTGCTGGCGGAGGTATGCGTTCTACGAAGTGCCTGCCGTCTAGTTTCAGCAGCATGTCATCATGCTTTACACAGCAACGACTGATTAGAATTAATTTTTGAGTGTTTTGCTACAGCTTTTATGTGATTGATTGACGTAGGCCACCTTCAAAGGCTGGATGGACATAATGAAACACGCCATCGACAGTTATGAGGTGAGTTTGATGATTGTGCCAATACAGTGAGAAAATGTTTATCAGCTATAATAAATATTTAGTGTTACTGAGTATTTTGCCAAATATATTTTTTTCTAAATTGATCCCAAGGCCAATTCATTTTTCATTCATTCATTCCTTCAACTAACTATGGAAGCTACATCTGGAAAACCGTGATAGTAGGCTTCACATCGTCGTCGTCGTGGTTGTCATCATCATCATCATCATCATCAATTTGTTTATCAACGGAATTTTAAGACCTGAGGCGTGCGATCGTCAATGAATGTGCAGCTAAAGTTTGTCAGTTTGACCAGCAAGTGAGTGATGATCATGGCTAATGTCGAGTAGAAAGACGAGCAACACCAACGTGAAGTTCGAGACTGGATGTATTTGTACTTCGTCTTCTTCATCGTCTTCGGTTCCTTCTTCACGCTCAACCTCTTCATCGGCGTCATCATCGAAAATTTCAATATGCAGAAAAAGAAGATGAGTATTTTTTACAAATTCGTCGTTAATTTCATGATTTGACTGATCGTGAATATTTTTTAGTTTAATTTTATAACTAACCCTAGAAGGCCCTCACTTGATGTCGCACCCACCGCTTTAGCTCAAACAGCTCGAGAAACTACAGAATATACCTGCCGCTGTTGCTTATTTACCGTTTCATATTCAGATCTGCTTTTCGCTTTGTAACGTACATGCATATTCTAAAGTATTTCTTTCTGTTAATGTTTTCTTCCTTTAACCGTGAACTTTGACTTATGACCTAGACCACTGAACTTGATTTAAGTAGAGTTCAGCTGAACCAGCTTGTCACAAATTTCGGTCATTATGTCATTTACATTCAGTTCGAAAGTTGTTGTCTAACTTGTCTGTACAGAACACACAGACAAACATCACAGACCGACTGCGGTCCATAAAAACTGGGTTTATCGAAGTTCACTGCTATATTGCTACAGTTCATTATAGATAGGGTTAAGTGACGTCACAGTAATCTATGGTCACGATACGATCTCCGTGTAGTAGAACATGATGCCGTACTTTGTGAAGTTAACTGATGAAGATTTGTCACGTTATTCAAATAAAATTGAATCAGTCGGTTTAAGAAAAGTGCCAGATCGGCGATCTGACTGTAAGTGCTGCAAATTGCAAAATGTTTACATTTCCTTGCCCCAGCCCCACATCATGGCGGCCGGAACAGCTGGCATAAATAGAATGAAGAAATTACGTCATTGTCAACGTATGTATAGCACGAAGGAAAAATTTGACCAATTTATTGTTTGTGGCATATAATACTGATGTGCCGTTGTTGTGCTTATGTCATTTATAAGCTGGAGGATCACTGGAAATGCTGATGTCTGAAGATCAGAAGAAGTATTATAACGCAATGAAAAAGCTTGGCTCAAAGCAGCCACAAAAGCCCATACCAAAACCTAAGGTATGATGCATGAACTTGTTTGATAGCCATAGCTACCAATTTTTTACTCAAATTTTGCCTTTCATCGCCTAAGCGAATTTTACTTGATTTTAACAGTTGATTAATGAGATTAATGGAGATCTGGCCGTGCTGAGAACAGCAACGGAACTCAGCAAACGAAGTTTCTCGTTTCAGCGTTGCTGCTCCGGTAATCTGAAACAGTCTTCGGGAACATTTGCGCTTGTCCTCTATCTCTAACAGACACTTTCAGCGAGGATTGAAAATCCACCTCTTTAAGAAGGCCTACAACATCTGAGAACCCTGTGTATTGAACTGAAGTGATGACATCTACGTTCTTCTTTTCACTAAAGCAAAATTACAAAAGGTCACTCGGTAGAGCACATACCTCTGCCACACCACATGTTGTTACCGGCAAATAGCAGGTGCGCTAACCCTAGCCCCAACAGTGCCAACACTAACTCTAACCTTCCAAAATTTAATCAACTCTTCTTTGACTCATGATCTGTATATTCCCAAGTTTCATATGAGAACCCACATGTAACGTTTTGAGTTATCCTGTTCACAGACAGACAGACAGACTGACAAACAAGCGGCGGTAAAACATTACCCCAGCCAACAGGTGACGTGACTTGAGGTCAGTAGCATTCAGGTTTTTTCTTTGAAATATGGTGTGCCGGAAAACCTGCTGAGGACGATTCAGTCTGTGCAGAATGCTGCCGCTCGTCTACTCAGGGCGCCGTGACCACACCTCACCGGTGTTGCGTCAACTACATTGGCTGCCAGTTCAGAGACGAGTGCAGTTCAAGATTGCCTATCTTGTGCATCGAAAGCGCCGACGTACCTCACTGTTGACATTCGACTCGTCTCCGAGCATGGTCATCGTTCTCTCCGCTCACCTTCCAACAGGACACTCACTGCTCTATGGATTCGCAGCAGTTTTGGCGACAGAAGCTTTTGCTGCTGCGGAACCACGCCTGTGGAACAGTTTACCTACTAATCTGTGACTGATGACCAGCTATGGACTGTTCAGGCAATATCTGACATCATATTTATTTATTATTTACAGCGCATTGTGACTATGATTTCGTGCGCTATAGAAGTACTCTTATTTACTTATTTACTTAGACAGCTGAACTGGCCGTATATGAATCGACAGATTAATATTCCTCTAGTTTCGGATTAACCGCCTCAATGTGTCCAAAAAAGCATGCATGCACTGTTTGCAGTTCGTCCTACAGCGAAAGCTATTTGAGCTGGTGACTAATCAGAAGTTTGACATTTTCATCATGATCGTGATCCTGCTGAATATGATGACGATGGCGATCGAGCACTACGAGCAGCCTCAGAAGCTCGAGGACGTGCTCTTCATCATCAACCAGATCTTTATCACCATCTTCACGCTCGAGTGCGCCATGAAGATCATCGCGCTGCGCCATTACTACTTCCGCGAGCCGTGGAACGTCTTCGACTTCGTCGTCGTCATCTCGTCCATCCTAGGCAAGAAAGCGTCACATTTTCGCAACATTCACTATTCCACTTATCCCTTCACGACCACAGCACACGCTTGTGTACCACGTGACACGTGACATGTCCACTTCTTCTTCCTTGCACAAAATAAGCTAAGAAGTCTTCGCAGCGCACCGAGGCGAATTTCAGAAACGCCACAGCGACGCCCAATAACGTTCATAGTTGCCAAAAAGATGCGTCTCAAGTTTTCGTTTGAAACCGTTCAGTGACAGACTTTTGTTGCGCATAGCTGGTGGCAAACTAACGACTGAGTTACACGCCAGCTATAAAAAGTTTTTTTGTGATTATCAAATAGTATTCTACAGACCTTCGTTTCGGTTTGAAGCAAAGTCTGTAGGTCTGCATCCTTTAATGTCATTAACAGTATCGCAGGCGGGTTGTTACTAGAATGCTAAATTGTGCCTATACTAAATTAATAGTAACAATTATTATTACGCTGGCCGCGTCTAGCAGTACACGTAACATAACGGTCTGGCGTCCGTCCGTCGGCAACTCGGCATGGGCGTCCTTCGACGCGACCAGCGTACATTTTAGCCCGACAGTAAGGAGAACCGACATACCTGTTATGAATTTCATTTGCAAGGCACACTTCACAGCACTACAAATGTGTGTATGTGCGTGTGTGTAGGAGGCGACCAAGCCTGGCTTTAGTTGTTCGTGTTAATTTTATGTTGTAGTATATTTTGTTGTGTTTGATTTGGATTTTCATTACTAAGCCTGCGTGGCACAGTGGTAGAACGTCGGTCTGTGACCGGCGAACTTCCCCTGTCCTACGCTCGACCTGCAGCTGATGGATGACCACACTACAAGGTCAGCCAACTGGGCCAACTCAGCTTTTCATCCTTTCGAGGTCGATGAATGAGTAGTAAGCTGTAATCGGATATGTGCCACCTCGCTCGGGTAGCGCCATCTGGAGCAAAGGCAGGATGGTTCATTCCATTCGTGGATAAGCGTGTGGATGGTAGGTGAAACGGTGTGATCCCTCTAACACGTGCCATTTCTGCGCGCATTAGAGGTGGTTGGTTTCGACGATGCGCTATACAAGTCGACGTTTACTTTACTTTGCTTTAAGCCAAAAGATTGGCTGAAAAGAACGTCTCTGAAATGACCTATTTTGTGTCGGGTGGGACGTAAAACCGTAACCCAATCAATCAATCAATCAATCAAATGCGTTTGTGTGTGATTCAGGTCTAGCTTTAGACGAGTACGTTCGCGAGTACATGGTTTCTCCGACGCTACTGCGAGTCGTTCGGGTTTTCCGCGTCGGCCGGGTGCTGCGACTCGTCAAGTCGGCCAAAGGCATTAGGACGTTGCTGTTCTCGCTGGCCGTCTCGATGCCGGCTCTGATCAACATCGGCCTGCTGCTCTTCCTCGTCATGTTTATTTACGCCATCTTCGGCATGTCCTTCTTCATGCACGTCCGGCACATGTACGGCGTCGACGACATCTTCAACTTCGAGACGCTCTTCCACAGCATGATCATTCTGTTCCAGATCTCGACGTCGGCCGGCTGGGACGGCGTGCTGGCGGCGCTGATGAACGAGGACAAGTGTAACAACACGCCGACGGACTTCAAACCCAACGGCGACTGCGGACACCGCGCCCAGGCGGTCGCCTACATCGTCACCTACCTCGTCATCAGCTTTCTCGTCATCATCAACATGTACATCGCCGTCATCCTCGAGAACTTCAGCCAGGCGACCGAGGACGTCCAACAGGGACTGACGCAGGACGACTTCGACATGTACTACGAGATCTGGGAACTGTTCGACGAGAAGGCGTCGCAGTACATCCCGCTGGAAAGACTTAGCGAGTTCGTCGACCGTCTGGAAGAGCCGCTGCGCATTCCGCTGCCGAATCACTACCGGCTCGTGCTGCTCGATATCCCGATCTGCGAAAACGATCGCGTCCACTGCGTCGACATCCTCGACGCGCTGACCAAGAACTTCCTGGGGACGGGCTGCGACGGTGGCGGCGACCTCGGGGACCTGAAGAAGGGCCCAGAGCGGAAGAACTACAACCCGGTGAGCAGCATGATGAAGCGGCAGCGCGAGTACGTCGTCGTGAGTCTGATCCAGCGCACCTGGCGGGAGCACGCGCGCGCTCGACGCGGCGGCGCCGACGGCGTCAGTGCGATGGTCATTACCGTCGACGACACGGACGCCGTCGCCGCGCCGCCGTTGCCTGCCACGGTCACCGCTCCGCCCCCGCCGCCTTCGCCGTCCGCCGCCATCGTCACCCAACCTCACTCTTTATCGACGATCGTTGACCTGCCGGAGAACGAGTAACCGGCCAGCCATGCGATCACGATTATTGCCGACCGCTTTGTGGCCACATGGAGCAGTCGCGTGGCTGTGTGTGTGTGTCTGTATGTGTGTGTTCGGATGATAACTTTAGAACGAAATGACCTTTGACCTAGATATTTAGCATGATGGTTCATCTTGACCTATCTAGGTCAAATACAAAGGACAATATCATAGGTCAAAGTTTAATGTCGCGAGAGGAAATCATTTCTTTTTTTTTCGGCTGAAAGTGACAGTGAAATTGGCAAACCCGGTTCCGGCAACATGGCTGAAGAAGCAGACCAGAATCAGGAACTGAAAATAAGTAACAGTAGCCGCAAAGCGGTCGGTGCGATCTCGAGCTAGGGCTTTGCTGGTTCATCGGCAGCAAACGGCGCTGGCGAAGGCACTATGCATTGCTGCGAGTTTGTTAATGAAATAGGCCGTGTGCACGACGATCCCAAACCGTCTTTCAGTCTCAGACTGCGTCGAGCAAGGGCTTATTGTTGCTGCTCATGAATCGGGCAAATAACGGCTTTCTTGGTTTTTACCGCGCGACGCTACGCTAGCGCGGTATATGCTAACGTCATGTGTCTGTCCATCCGTCTGTCTGTCCATCACAATCCGGCACTGTACCAAATCAGCTAAACATAGGATCACGCAAATAACGCCGTACGATAGCCTGCAGGGACTCTAGTTTTCTGATGCCAAAACCCTCGGCGAAATTTCAACGGCGTCACCCCCAACGGGGGCGCCAAATAGAGGTGGGGTATGTTCAAATTGGCGATTTTCGACTAGCATCTCGCTATATCTCAGAAACGGTGCAAGATAGTGACCTAATAGTAAGTCGTATGTGCTGTTTTGAATGGCGTTATTTCCAGTGACCTTGAGTAACCCACAACTACCCCAAACCACCCCATTTTCGATATTTTGGGTCGCTTTTATATCTCCGTAGTTGGTGTTCAAATTCGGTAGATAGGTTGATCGTAGCAAGTGCTAGCCCACAGAAGGCAAATTATCCCTGAAAGTGGCGTGGTCAGGTCACGTGAACCATTAATATTTTGGAGGGCACCAACCATATCTCTGGAACGGCTGAAGCTATATTGGTCAAATTTTGCATGCATGTAGGCTATGTCAAGTCCCAGGACAAATCACCCTTGAAAGGTGCGTGGTGAGGGTCATGTGGCCCACTTTAAATTTTAACGCCTTCAATGATATCTATGGAACGGCTGATGCTAGTATCATCAAATTTTGCACGCAGGTAGACTGTATTAAATCCTAGCCTAAGGTAGCAAAGCAGTAACAGCACCCTTTAAAGGGGCATGGTCAGTGTCACGTGACCGTTTTTAAATTTTGTCCCTATTTTATCTTCGTAATTGGTGAAGCTAAGCACTTCAAATTTTGTGTACTGATTGATACAAAGGAGTACAAGTGCATGCATGGTATACTACTCCTGATAGGGATGTGTTCAGAGTCACGTGATCTTTTAAATTTGGGGAAATAAGTGATAATATATCGGAAGCGGTTCAAGATACGAACATGGTTGCAATGGAAGTCTACATGTAATAGGAAATCTATGTGGCCTATCGAATGACACCATTGCCAGTGCCCTTGAATGATCTGAAAAGTCAGTTTTGCTGTTTGAAACGTTTCCAACTCCCATAGCTCGTGAAACATAGCACGAATGTACTAACATAGCGCGTCGCGCGGTCCCTCTGCGGTAGCTGAGCTTGTTGTTTACCGCGGTACAGGCGTATACATGACATTGTCTGGGTCAGCGCATTGCCCAAACGTGACACGTTTTTTTTGCGAAAAAGTAGGATCGCTAGGATTGCTTTGTCTGACGAAATGCTCAACTTTGTACCGCATTGTGTCGTATGTGTATTGATCTGTTATACAGATTGTACGGTGCACGCAGTTCAATTAGCCCGTGTTGGCATCGTCGTAATAATTTGCTTTGGTATAATATTCACGTCATTTGAATCACGTGACTGACTTTGTTCCGCCGATGTTTTCGTTACTAGTCCGTGTGTTTGTCTGTGTATGTCTGTTTGTCTTGTACGCTTGTTATTCGACTCGAAGCTAGCCTTCAGCCGAATATTGGATTCACTTTACGGCGCGTTTTGGCGGTGTTCACGCGTTCGGCTATAATAACTCCACCGAAAGTGAACCAATTTAGATGAAATTTGGAGCACTCTGAATACATTGTCGGGGGCTGCCCCTGCAGATGTTGGGCGCGATCCGCGCAGTAGCGACAGCTCGAGAGCCAGGCGAAATGTTTTGTCAGGTAAACAACGCACGATTTCACTGATTTTCCGTCGGAAAAATTTAACGAAACTTGCATACAACACGTCGATCGGTGAGGCGGTGAAAACTTTCGGAACAAAATTTTTAAAATTTTACCGCAAGGGGTCGTTTTTCCAAAAAAACGCAAAAGTTTTTTTTAATTTCTAACGTCTTGCGACTTTAGACCGCCATAACTTTGCAATGATTACAGATAGTCGGAAATTCACAACCAAAATAACCCTCTACGTAATTTATAGTTTTTATTTTTACCGTTGGAATCAATTCAAAGTCATTCCGCTGGCCTGTACGCTCTGTACACGGAACGTACTCCACCTACGGAAACGAACTACGCAGTTGTTGGTGTTACTGTGGCAAAGGTGTATGTCGCCAAAGAAAGAAATATATGTATTAATGGACGTAGGAAAGCGAAGTTCATTTAAAGTTAATGGGACTTAGGTTAAGGAAGTATATAGAGTTAAGGGTGCGGTTGCACACCGCGGGCAAAGTCTGAGATCTACGATTGCCTTGTTTCAGTTTCTGTTCATTAAGTTACGCATTATTATCTTTAACACTGTCGCGCAGATAGCCGAGCCCTTCGAGCCGAATACTGTATTGTGGACATTCCACACAATACAGCCATCTAGTTTGTATATTAAAGTTATCACGATACCGTTATGAAAATCGTTATTCAATATGTTGCAGATATGTCTTGAAGTCTGTTTTCAGCTTTGTTCTTACTCACACGTGTTTCACCTTGTTAATTGTTATTACTGGCAGGACGGCAAACTACCGGCATCGCCTTTATCCAGGGGCTAAGATTTCGCTGTACTCGCACAGCATGGGCGATACATTGCACCAAGTAACGTGAAATTTGACAGCGTAAACGTACAGTAGGTGCAGGGATATGAGTTAATGAGCCGAAAATTAGGAAAAATTGGAGTCTCGGGAATATTATCGCCTGATAGAGGCATATCTTATGCGCGGTTCTCGCTAAATTTTCGCGGTTTATGGGCGTCCCTAGATACTTACAACTGTTTAGTTTGGTCGCTTTCGCTGAATAGGTAAGAAAGTTGTATGCGATTAACTGCGGTAAGGCGTTTTGCCCAATGTTCGGGATATGGGAGTAAAATAACTGAGGGCTCAGAAAAAGTCGGGGGTACAACAGATGACGGAGGTTCTCTATAATCATAGCGGATATGGTGTAATCGCATGTTGCAAGCATGCGGAAAGAGAAAGTGTGACAGTTCTATTCTTTTTTGTCATGCTGTGACCTGTCCACGGTAAATTCTACAAACAATATAGTTGGTATTTATAGATCGATTCGTCGATGTTTGTAGTATTTTATAGAAAGACATGCTAGGCCTATTTCCAAATCACTGCTCAATGCACAGTTTGGAAATCTGTCTCTAGGTGATTATGCACTAATGTCTGAAAGTTTGTCAAAATCAAAGAAAATGGCAACAAAGTTGTATCAATGATTCCGGCCATTTGAAGCAAGCTGCAAGTAATATTTTATTTTTAACGCAATAACTATTAATTCGTAACCCCATAAAATCATTTGCACACTTGTAATACAGCGCCATCAAAAAATCTGAGGTTGTACGGATGGCCAATAGTCTATGTGGATGGCATTGTTATACTGAGCCGTGTAATAATACTGAAGTGTTTGGTTGTGTGGTATGTATAGTGGAAAGGTTCTATTTGTGCACTCGTGCTACTTTAATTCTGCGCTGCAGTGCCACTATACGAGTGCAAAATTTTGTACCGCTTATTTTCGGATTTTCAGTAAAATTTATACGTGAATTTTCCGGACAACATGTACATATGCAGTAGTGTGTTTTCTTGCCTCTGCATCCTGAGACTTTAAGGCGCTATAGAAATGTATTGTTA
>Ga0209780_1001697_pt1 | contig 14880 bp, 11 predicted proteins | sample WorMetexBAHAMAS2_FD_187384 | JGI IMG/M metagenome (GOLD analysis project Ga0209780, IMG submission 187384) | Marine gutless worms symbiont microbial communities from Max Planck institute for Marine Microbiology, Germany - Inanidrilus exumae... | ecosystem: Host-associated > Annelida > Digestive... | reverse complement strand
GTGTTACTTGTTCATTTTAAGCTGTATGACTATGCAGTATATTTATATTGTACAGTAAGAATTTGCTCCATAATCTTTCTTGCGAATTCCGATGCAATTTTCCAGTTGGATGGGACAAGTAAGCAAAAGTAGTTACTTTGTGTCAGCGGATGACGTGTTAATGACGACAATTACCAAATTTAAACCGCAAGTAGTATTCCAGTATGGCTTCCGTTATTTTTGGAACACCGCAACACCGTAAATAGGCTTGTGCAATAATATACATCCGCAAAATAAATTTAGCAGAAAAACTGCAAATATAAATGTAAAAAAACTGTCGTTTTGTAACAACGTGTAAGGCCCATAACTGACACATATAAAACAGCAAAAATTCCTTTTGGCACGTCAAGGGCCGTGGATATAATAAGAACTGTGTATTAGCCCCGTACGGGACTGACGGTCGACTCTTCGCAACTGAAGTCTCTGCCAGCTTTAAAGTCACGTGACACAAAAACTAGGCCAAATATCACAAATCCGGTCCGACCAAATTTAGATATTGTACTCTTGTTTAGAAATTAGTGGTCAGTTGCCAGCTCCCATTGTAAATGGCTGAGGAGATAGCTTATGAAAATGGCCAGATTTCCAACTTTGAAGGGCTCGCAACATTGACCTTGGATCAGGTCATACTGTATGCCGTCGTTCATCACTCATCGACCTCTACCTACATGCCTAATTTCATTGAAATTGAAGAAACTTTTGTGGACGGACGGACGTACGTACATGCGTACTTACGCATGTACTTACGTACGCATGTACGTCCGTCCGACCGACCACAAAAAGTGTACGTACGCATGTACATTTGAGACTGGCTTTATTAGGTAGACTCTGAAGAGCCGACCTAACAACAAAGGCATTATTATGTTCTGCATATTACACAAAACATAATATGCCCAGGCGTCACGTGACCCTGACCATGCCCCCTTTGGAAATAGTACCATCTGTTGCCTATGCAATGACTCTTAACACTAGTGAACTGTCCTGGTGCTCCCAGGTAAATCAACAAGAGGCATTGATCCCTGCATGACCCGTTGAGTGTCCACACCTCAGCACACCTGACACGAGTCATTAGGCAAAACACACCTTTATCTTTAGCTTTCGTACGAAACTGCCCACTCAGCATCAAGTGACCTGAGAACTGACAATCAATGTGCTGATCACTCATCAGTAACAGCAGACTACTGTGTCGTCGTCGTCAGCACAAAGCTCATAATAAAATGTAACAGTGGGTGGAATGGTGCTGCCAATATTGTACACACGAACGAAAATTGAAAAGATTCACTCCGTCAGACAACAGAAAAATTCAGCTGAGTTTAAAATATATAAGGAATACAGTTCCATCGTGCAGGTCCACTTCTATTTGTCATTACTGCATGGCAAACTGCTGGTATTGCATCTACTCAGAGTCTGAGGCTGACTTTTTGCCATCAGCTCTTCCATCCCAAATTTCATCTAGATTGCTGCAACATATCACGCTTTGGGGAAAACGTAAAAATCGACTTCTGAATATTTCAAATAATAGCACAGCATTCGTCGTTCTGAGGTATAATGCACTGACATTTACATTAACGTACTAATTTGATGTCAACATTTCTACACATCCCGCCAGTTTTTGCAGTGACATGACAATGCTTTTGATTTACAGTTTTTTATTCATTTCAGTTTATTTCAGTAAGGTAAATTACAAATAAAAAATTTGTACTTTATGTTCAACCAACAATGACAGCAACGCTAGCACAAATATTAACAAGATTACTGCCCCTGATGACTGAAACACAAAGACTGAAGAAGGCTTCCCATACTCGTAACTGAGCATTGGGCCCGGAGCTGATCCCGGTGTACAGGCAGTCAGCCCGCATGTGACTATAAGTCATCCACCCGGTGGTAGGCTGTCATTACTTTCCACCAGGCCTGTGGTTACCTTCCCAGCCACACAGCATCTCCGCCCCTTGGCCGGTACCAAGTTATACTGCTTGGTGACAAAAACTCATAGGTGTGAACAACTTGCCAAAGATTGTTATGCAACTTGATTGCAAGTCCAATGCTCTACCCATTGTGCCACTGTGCCAAAGACTGAAGATTTCCTGAAAACATAGTACACTGACGACTTACTCTCAGCAAGGCTTGAAGGCGGTCATCTTGTAAAAAGCACTGGATGAAGGCAAGTTCAGCGTCGTCGCTGTATCCTCCGTCAGCGAGTGCACAGACCACTGCTGTCGCCGCCGCTGCATTCACAATAAACACATCACAAACGTCATGATTAACAGGTTTTTGTTGTTCTACAACTAGACAGCACTAAATAGAGCACAAACCTCGACCAAGCCAGTCACTACATGAAATTACTCATCTTAACCCAAACTCTAACCCTGAGACCCTATCCTTCCAAATTTAATCAACTTCCTTTGGTCCATAGCCTTCTACTCCCCAAATTTCATGAAAGTCACATATTAAAGATCCGGCACAAGAATATACTACTACTGTGGCAATGTATTTAAAACAAGGTGTCACGCTGATGGGATGTAACACTACTGGCCCCTTGTGCAGTGTTACCATTGAGCTATAATTAGACTGCAGGCGGCATGACGTCATCACCTGGCCTGCGCGGGTGAAGCCGCCTGCAGGCACGCCGTGGAGTGTTACAGACGCTGACAGACGACGACAGATGACGACATATACCAGCGAACGTTACTAGTCTGGCCCCCCTACCCTATGTGTAGGCAGGCCAGTAATAAGGTAACTGTACTAGGATGCTTATGCTGGTTTCATAACTGCATGCACGACGACTCTTCCAAAATCACATTATTGCTCAGCAGTAAATTTCTTTCAGTTTGTCAGAAGAAGCTGTCACAGAGGACCACATGTCAAATGTCCGCTACCTTGTGACGTGTTGCTGAAGTCCAATCTGTCGTCATACACGGCATCTCTATCACAGCAGTTGGCTTCGTTGAGCTCAGGCACAGTGGGTGTCTCGTCTTCCTGCAACAACTAGCACCAACATCATCACCAGTTAGTAGCTACTGACACCAGTTCAGCTGCCACTCCGCACGTAAACCAAATACCCCAATGATCCACCAGTAACAAGCACCTGTCGCTAATTCTAGCTACATCTCAAACTGCTCTCCAGTCAGCTGCTGAAACCGACTGTGGACTGAGCTACTCACTGTCATCAGTACTCTACGTCAGCTCTAAGCACTCAATTCACTACAAGCCTAGCATCTCAAATCTCAGCTTTCAACCTTATTATCCACACATGCCGATAAGCAAGGTGTGGATATATCGTATACTGTTTTTTGTTTGTTATTTTTTTGTGTGTGTTTGTATGGTTACAGATTTCTCCAGCGAAGATAAAGCTAGCAGCATCAAATTATGCACAGTGGTTCATTGGCATCCAAGGCAGGAAATCTCCCATTTGGGGAACTTTGCTCCCCAGAAGCCCAAAATCGGACGAATTGGCGCACGGCGGCAAGTACTGCCGATAGACGCCAGTCCCCTACACTGACGGCAAGCGAGCGGGACACGCCCTCGGCATGTGTGGATATACAGTCATCCCCGAAGACGGACGTACTTCTCTTTATTATTAACAGGCTAGACAATGTAATGCTGGGCGGAGCTTACGATGGATGCAAAGCTTCACCAGTAGGTCAAGAGGGTCACGTGATTTACTGCACTGCAGTAGGCTTGCAGCAGCAGCAGCAGCAGCAGCAGCAGCATAAGTCACAGCATACTGTATATACTCGCGTATGAGCCGTCCCGCGTATAAGCCGACCCCCATTCCCACGGCCGAAAATCTAGCAATAATTAGTGACCCGCGTATAAGCCGGTTACGACAATCAGTGACGGATGTGTACTCTAGATCTAGGCCTTGACAATGCGTGAGTGTCAGCGAATTTACAACAACGACGACAGCAAGATGCATGCTATCGCACGTGATAGATTTTATTGTAAGCAGAAGTCGTATGCCTTGTACTGCAAGCTACATCACGTGTCTGTCATAACAGCGTTACTTCGCAGGTTCAAAGCCACCAAAGTCGTCATCAGATGCGTCCAAGTCGGCGCTAAAGAAGGCAGAAAACTGTTCATGCGTTAGTTCAGCAGTTCAGCGCAGTCGTCGTACACATCACCACCTTTGTAGTCTGTGATATGGGTCAATATAGGCCTAATTTGATGGGTGCTGTCGTCGTCGTCTTTGATCTCATGATCACTGAACGATGGCCTTGCACGGTCAGAGTGTTGGAATGGTGTCAAGTTACAGCAGCAGCAGCATAAGTCTGTGCATGGTCATTCAGAACCCTGCCGACGTGCTCTCCCCCACGCATACACGTAGCTCTAGTGACCTACTAATGGTCCACGCCGTTTGCGGCACACACACAGTGAGCGTCGCTGACAGATAGCCGTCATGCTGACTGTCGACTCTGGATGTGTGGCATGACCCGCGTATAAGCCGACCCCCACAACTTGAACGTCGAAATTGAGCCAAAAATTGTCGGTTTATACGCGAGTATATACGGTAATGTGCTCAATACACTAGCACCAGTCCGCGGTATGTGTGTACCTAAACCAAACACTCTAGGTGACGAAAGAGAAGAAGGGTGGAGGTGGTCAGTGCACGTTATGATGTAGATTGTTACTGTAATTATTCACATAAGCAAAGACTTCACAAACAGAAGTGAAAGCACTGAGAAAATTAAACCCACATAGCAAAATACACGTTCACAAGTACGTCCGTCTTCGGGGACAGACGTATCTCCACACATGCCGACCTATGACAACACGCCGTGCGCGTGGCCCGCATGCCCACTGAACTATAAATAGAACGTCGCTCTGACTTCCGTCAACCTAAGCCTGAAGGCTAGGCTAGGCCAGGCACCTTCCAGTTCTATTTATAGTTCAGTGTGTGCGCTGGCCAATTCACTAGCCGATTTGGGCTTCTGGGGGAGCAAACTTCCCCAAAATGTGAGATTCCCTGCCCAGGACGCCGATGAACCACTACACAAAATTTGACGCCGCTAGCTTTATCCTCGGCGGAGAAATGCGTATCTGTACAAACAAGCACAAACAAAAAACAAACAGTAAACGATATATCCACACATTGCCTATCGGCGTGTGTGGATAATAAACCGACATTCATCTGCATTGCTACAGACAATACAAACTAGATTCAGTCAACTGCACACAATAAGGTATGTCACTCACCTCAGTTTCCCTTGCATTATTGAATATCTTCAAGCGCTCTATCGTTTTTGGCAAATGCACCCGACGCAACTGACTTCGATCCTGCAACAGCAATGCCTCAATTCAAGTCAGTGAAACAAATCAATACAACTTATTACTAGATAGTTACTAATGAAGTACTAATTACTCAATGCTTAATTAGTAGTTACACATTACTTAAGTGCTAATGACTTAGGGCCGGTTTTTCCACCGCAAATTAATCTTAGATTAACGTTAATGAGAGTGGAAAGACCGGCCCTTAGTATGTAGTTAGTTCAACTGTGATTTCCATTACTACTGCTACTGCTACTGCTGCTAATACTACTAGTGCTACTACCATTACCACTATCACTACCATCAACACCACCACTACTACGGTTCTATGGCCATTATACCATTATACAAGACAACATGTGTTAGCTGTCACCATAGTTAATAAGTGAAGATTTTGTTGGAGCAAAGTTTTACTTGCCACATGCCCTTGTTAATGGTAACTAGTTCAATCCAGGTAGGGAGAAGATTTCCTTCAAAATATTATAAACTGATTGTTATCCACACATTCCGATAGGCAAGGTGTGGATATATCGTTTACTGTTTGTTTGTGTTTTTTTGTATGTATTTGTACGGATACGGATTTCTCCGCCGAGGATAAAGCTAGTGGAGTCACATTTTGCTCGGTGGCTCATCGGCATCCAAGGCAGGGAATCAATTTTTTTGCCAACTTTGTTCCCCCAAAAGCCCAAATTCGGACAAATCGGCCAGCGCACGGGCCACGCTCACCTAGATGTAAACATTACCGTAGAGATGCGCTGACGTAAACTTCACGTTAGAGATGCGCCATTCCGTAGGATCAGCATGTGTATATATGTCAGTCCCCTTCACTGACGTACTGGTTTTATAATTTTAGCTGGCTAACTGTAATAATTTGTGATAAGTAAACAAACTGTGTACAAAATTTACCTGAATCCACGAATGTTTCAGTGCACCGTCAGCTGTAATGCGGCTATGTACATCAACAACAAGCAGTTTCTTCAGAAGATCCTTGGCACTGTCAGAAACAGCGTCCCATACTTCACTCGTTGTCTACATAATACACACAGAAGCAATGACAACCAATATTCTAGACTGGTCGAGTAGCGGCCAACAGGCCTCATGGCGTGCCACACGCAGCACCAAGCTGGATGTTACAAAACGACGGTATATTGTGTAATTTGACGAAGGAAAAATAAACACCAAAAACATCACGTTTTAATCCAGAAATTCCCAACCAGGAGGAATTCCCGTGGATATTTCAGAGTTTCAGGCGGAATTAGGACCACTGATTCCAATCCAATCCCATATTACCATGCACCACTATGGGTGCGTAGCGCTATATGAAGCCAGCATTCTCCAGAAAGGTCGATTCTGAGCTGCATTTCTTGCCTCACTGATTGGCAGATTTAAACCGTTGGATGGATTCAGTTAAGGTTTTGCGTCCAACACAACACACAATAGGTCTTTCGGAGACGTCATTCACAGCCAATCTCGCCTTAGTACTAAAAAACTAAATCAAACACAACAAAGCAAACATGCATCTGTAACAAAATATACTACTACAACAAAATTAATACAAAAAAACTAAAGCTTGGATTGTTACCTCCTACTATCTCCGACCTGGAAACTAAACTTTCAGTTGGTTGGGAGATTAATGTCCCTTTTCAGCATAAAAATGGGCTATATCCGGGACAAACTAAACTGCTGGAATATTAGCTAAGATAATTGCAATTGTTGTCTACACAGGCCACAATGTCATCACTGTACTGCTGCCAAATCCCACACAGTGTATCACAAACACCATCCACATGGCACATTTTAATCACAAATAATATGACCTTTCACTGCATGATGCATCTTTTTCAGTCAAACAATCTTGGAAATGGGATGACAGTCTACGTATGACAAAAAAGTGGCACTGGGCAAAAACGTCGGAAACCATTAATTAGGAGTTTTAATAAATGAATGGCAGTAATTTAATTTTCAGTCTATTATTAATTTTAATCAAATGACAATGCGAACAACTTTACATCACGCGGTCATCTTACAAGATTGACTGAGTAAGGTTTTATGTCCCACCCGACACAAAATACGACATTTCGGAGAAGTTCTTCGCAGCCAATCTCTTGGCTTGATACTGAAAAACGAAAACAAACGCAAAAACAAACAAAAAGCAAAACATACACCCGTAACAAAATATACTACAACACAAAATTAACACAAAAAACTAAAGCCAGGTTTGGTCGCCTCCTACAACGTCCGGCCTGGAAATGGAACGGGTCTATTCTGGAAAGAGTAGACAGATAAGTCAGGAAGTAAACCAGTAAGGAAGTAAAAAGTAAGAAAGAAAGCATAAGGAAAGGAAAAGTAAGGAAGGAAGGAAGTGAGGAACAAAGTTCAAAAAATAAACTTTATATAGCGCCCAAAGCAATGCATGAATCACGGTGCATTACCGCCCCAGAGCTCGTATGGGGTGTCATCTTGAAAGTAGCGAATCAGAAACATAATGATTGGTACGCAGCACTATATTTAGTTTTATAAATAAAAGAAACTGGAAACTGCAAAGTAAACAGCAGTCAATGATACATACATCAAAGGCACCTTGGCAGACTGATACGCAGAGCTGATCACGCGGACCATCAAATGGCAGTTGACCACACAGCAGTAGATAAAGCAGTACACCAGCACTCCACATGTCAGCAGCCCGACTGTACGACTGATGCAGAAGAACCTCAGGTGCTGTGAAATGAACCGACCCAATTTGCTCTATGGAATCAACAAGCGACAATGCATAGTTTGCAATCATTAATGAGCATTCAAAAAAACAGCCAGATTTTCTGCACATAACAAACTTAATTAAAAGTAGAATAAGCCAGCACTCACTCATGACCTTGACCTCCTGACCCCCAAAAATGGGTTTCCAGGACTCATTGTGGATCATTTTGTATGTCAAGTTTGGCGATCCTAACTGCATCAGTTTTTAAGATATCGTACAGAAGAACAGACAGACAGACAGCGGTGAAAATCCTACCGTCGTGACTGCACCTCTAGCGACACCCACAATTTTGCCTGCAGAGTCAGTAATGCAATATTTCAACTAAGAGATAAACATATTTCAATGCTAGCTGATATGCTAACTGATGGCAACATTTCACGACTAAGGAAACATGCTGCATCCACTGGCTACTTACAGGTACAACATTTCAGACAAATTATATGCAACAGAACACGGAGTCACAGGTAACCACTTGAGTATCACCCGACCAACAGGTACAGTGAGAGATGGACCTGCGTGAACGACGTCTCTCAGACCAAGCTGACGTGCAACGGTGAAACCCGTCAACTTGATCGGCGAACAGTTTCCAGATGATGCCAAGACAACAAACTGAGGTTGAAGATTGCAGTGGATAATGCCATGACTGTGACAGTAGCTGATGGCTTCCAACAACTGCCTCACATAGTGACTAAAATAAGACATATGTACACACTCAAATACACACAACTGCTTCAACGACTTAATGGTAACTTCTGGTGCCGAAGTTAGTTAGTGGAAGTGTAACGTCCCTTTTCAGCACAAACATGGCTATATCATAGACAACAAGGTGCTTACCTTTTGTTTCCGGTGGATAGCTATCCCAACCCAGTGAAGATGTTCCAGCTAGTGATGTGACAATTATCAAGATTGCAATTTTTTTAGGAAAATCGAACGGAATCGATATCACGATTTTTTGGAGCAAGTGTGACTCAATTCCGATACTGTATCGCCCTAGAGGGACTGGTGCAGGAGATCACAGAATGGATTTTACACTTGTGCGAGTCTGATCATGCAGAGTGTGGAGGAGTTTATATCTCTGCAAATCCAATCACGCCAAGTGCAGAGGAGTTTATGTCTTCAACTCCAAATATTGGGATGAAATCAAAATCGCACCCTAGAGAGACCAGCGATTGTCACATCACTAGATCCAGCAATATGTTAACCTCAACCCCGGCCGCCTTTTTGTTCAGCAGCCACCCAAAAAGGAAAAGGGATCGAGAGGTTCACTTAAATTATTATGCTAGCACCTACAAAAGGGGAAAACAACTATCACACCACAAGACAAAACTAAATCAAATACGACAAAAACAAGCATGCATACTTAACTAAAAAAAATTAGCGCTGTACAGGACTGGCGGTCGACTCTTCGCAAGCGATGTTTCTGCCAACTTCAACGTCATGTGACACAAAAACTAGGCCAAATATCACAAATCCGGCCCAACCAAATTTAGACACTGTGCTCTAGTTTAAGAATCCGTGGTCTGATGCCAGCTCTCATTGTAAATGGCAAAGGAGATAGCGTTTAAAAATGGAAGGATTTCTAAGTTTGAAGGGCTTTACCTTGGATCGGGTCATGATGCATCCAGTCGTGCATCACTCATCGACCTCTACCTACATGCCAAATTTCACTGAAATCAAAGAAACTTTTTGTGGATGGACGGACGCATGTACGGACATTCGAAAACGGCTTTATTACGTCAACTCTGCCAAAGAGTCGACGTAAAAATACATATAAGACAAAATCATCACACACAAAAACTAAAGCCAGATTTAGTCGCCTCCTACGACATCCGGCCTGGAAATGAAGTGGGACTATTCTGGTAGAATGGGAAAATAGATGAAGCGAGTAAGAAAGGGAAAAATGGAAAAGTAAAAGACACTAAAAAATGGTGGGGAAATGGGGAAGTGAAGGGATAAGGGGGATTGCCCCGGGCCCACACGGGGCTTCCAGTGCCAGAACACAATACAACTGACAATAAACACTATGACACTGGCTTCACCTGCCTCATTAGCATAGCACAATACAGCATAGCATAAGTCACGAGGCAGTGTTAGTATACCTGGTAACTGCTTCACTGTAGACAAATCCATCGTTCACTCGCCGTTCAATCTCACAGCAGATGTCTGTGCCTTCCAGTCTGAGACACGTACAGCAATCACAATTACTACCACACACAGTGATAACGATTCATCGCGGTACATTTCTGACAGTCAGAGAAAACTCTAGCATGGTGTGGCATAGCGATGCGATAGGCTGCACATTGGACTAGCGATAGAGCTCACAGGTTCAATTCCCGGCCGTTCAGCTGGTACTCAGTGACCCTGGGTAAGTCATTCACACACATGCCTCTGTTCACAACTGGTACCGATCAAAGGTGGCACAACAGGTAGAACGTTGGACTTGCGATCAGTGGTTAGTGGGTTCAAATCGGACTCAGGGCAAAAGCTGCGTAACAACATTTGGCAACTTGTTCACACCTATGTGCCTCTATCATCAAGCAGCATAACTTGGTAACGGTCAAGAGGTGGTGATGCTATGCAGCTGGGAAGGTAACCACAGGCCTGGCGGAAAGTAATGGCAAGCTGCGACCGGGTGGATGACTTATAGTCATCTGCGGGCTGACTGCCTGTACACCAGGATCAGCTCCGGGCCCAACGCTCGGTAACAAGTATGGGAAACCTTATACTGATCAAAGGCGGTAACGCTATAAAGACGGGAAGGCAACCGCAAGCCGAGTACAAAGTAGAGGGAGCCCACTGCTGGATATAAGATTAATGTTACCTGCACCAGCACCGGCCTCTGTGGTCCTTAGGACTATGGGTGCATCTTTTCTACCTTTAGTATAAAATTTCTTTGCTAGCACTTTGGCCGTGCTCACTTAAGAATTTCCAGTTAAGAGGGAAAACCGTACAATGTGAATTATCTTTGGAAACAGTTAATAGAAAGTGGCCCAGCAGGTCAACATTTTGAACACACTGACGTATGTTGCACTTCGCAATGAAGTGTTGTGTAAAACACTCAATGCAATGGGTGAGCAATTTTGTTGCAAATTTATTCAGCTATCTGCGTGCCAAAATAACTAAAACAGAACGTGATTTGACAACATGCCCGTCTCTCAAACAGAAATAGTCATAATGTTATAGATCAAAGCTAAGTCCTTTCTTTGCACTATACTACTGAGGTCCACAGTATCAGCAGGTGAAGTCAGCCCAATATGATAAGCACATAGTAATTATAAATAGCAATGAACAACATTAAGGTGGCGCTATCACATTACTGCTGCAGGACCACCTTACAGCGTCAATGTCACGAAACAATGACAAAAAGCTGTCAATAGACAGGGTACGACAGCCTAAACAGTACAGTGTTGAGTTCACGGCAAAAGGCGAGCTAGGAAGACATGTCCCTGACATGAGAAGGCAGCAAATTCCAGGCTCTTGCTGCAGCCTCCGAAAACGTGCTGTCACCCAGTGTCGAATGGCGAGTTGTCGGCACCAGCAAAGTCGACGTGACAGCAGATCGGAGACGACGACGCATAACAAGGCCGGAAACTGCATGAATGGTCTCAGCGAGGTAGCTTGGCGCTGTGCCATGACAGATCATGAATTGTTCAACTTCGCATCAATGCCACTGAAGTTTTATCAGCGGTGGAAGTAACAGAACAATGACTGATGCAATCTAAACAGATCACAGTTGGACTGACATGCATCCTCTCATTGATGGTCATAAGTACAGGCATACAGCCTCTCAGTGATGGTGAAAAGTACTCAACGAAGAAATATACTAACAGTTCAAAGACCATGTATAGCAGGCCATCGTTGCTGTATGTTTCCAGCAGCTCAACAATATGTTTGTGCTTCAGTCGATGACAAATCTCTGCCTCATTTTTCACTTCTGCACAACAACGAATCATCATCAAACAACAATCAGTCATCATTAGTTGTGACAAGCACTCATGTTTAATTGTTTATCAATACTCTTGCCACTTCATTGACACTCTTCTCACACCATTGGCACTTTACGTCATGCTGCTGACTAAACTGCCTTCATTTCATTACCCACACCAACGGAAGTCGCAGGGGAGGGGGTTAAAGTTTTTACCGCTGTTTGTCTGTCTGTTTTTTTGCACAATATCTCAAAAATCGCTACAGGTGGAATCAACAAACTGAAAATGTTCCATGGTGAGTCCTGGATTTTGTGGTCAAAAGGTCAAGGTCACGAGTAAAAACAGTGCTGGTGTGAGTATTTGCACTCTTATGAGTACTGGCCTCTTCTAGTTGAGCACTGCACTATGTTCCAGTATGGTCCAACAGAGCATTCTCTAACTGTAATGATACATGTCAATTTCAAAAACGCCTTTAAAACGAACGTTCTCAGAGGCGCTTCAGACATACAGGCTCATGCAAACAAAAACATCTTCAGCTCACATACAAACTGGCCACCAGTAACGTCAAGTGTCGTGGGCTCGTGGCAGATAGTTCCAAACAGTTGGTGCAGCAATATGTGGTCTGTAGCATTTTTCACTCAATGACACCCAGTCAGCCTTACAGTCTCATAGCCATGCAATAGATGGTACAGCGCTCATCTTATTTCCTAGCATTGAGCTGACAGGTAACATAGCATAAAGCTGGTACAGATTAAGACCACATCTGTTCCATATCCTGTTACTGAATTCCCAGTATATAAACTGGTATCAAACTATACTGCTTGGCAACAGAGTCATACAGGGGGCAAACAACTTGCCCAAAGTTGTTACACAGCAGATTCAACCAGGAATCAAATGACAAATGCACCATCTTCAACATCCTACCATTGCATCATCAATCATCACATTAAACAGAGATCATGTTGCACAATGTCGAGAACATACAACATCAACAGAACATATAATATAATGGACCTTTATGTTTTGGAACCTGCACATCTGTCAGTTATACAAATTAACAATGCAGTAGTACGCAAAGGAAAGCTGGGATTTAAATGGAAAACCAGGAATCAAATGACAAGTGCCTACTGTTGCATCATCAATCATCACATCAAACAGAGATTACGATGCACAATATCAACAGAACGTACACAAATGTACATATGCACAGACAGCCACAGGCATACAAGCAACAGATGACCTTCAGAAATGATGTCAGAGCTGGCAACATCGACAACTTTGACCGCAAACTGAGCGCCTGTCTGTCGGTGTAAACAGCGACGTACTATGCTGCCTGGACCACTGCAACACACAACATAACACTGTCTCAACTGTCACAGTCCACAGTTGATTCTCTGGAGGACTAGGCACGCTACAGAAGTCTGAAGAAGATGTCATTTTGTGGATCAGAACGAACAACAAGTACAGCATGAAGCCTCCAGGTGTCTGCCCTCGAGCAAAATTTGCCAAGCGTTTTACTTCACAGAGATTTCTCGTCATGCTATGCCAAGTAATGAGACGGGACATCAACTGAATGTTAGAGTTGTTTTACAACTTTTCAAATAAACAGCACACTGCACATTATGATGCCACAAATGACCCAAAACATTTGTCACATAATGCAGCTAATTTACAAAGTGTTTTTAAAATTTTCTGAAACAGTTTTAAAAAGTAATGAGTAGTAAACACAATTGTAACTGTTCACCATCCATCAGATATAGCATCAGCGTCAGCTGGAAATGGTACCATTCAACAGATCACATATGACTTCCTATTAAGCTTCTGTCTCTCTGTATCATTCCTGAGATACAGCAATACTGCAATACATTGGTGAATAATCTCCAATTTTGCCTACTCTGACTTCACAAGTACTGATTGCTTGGCGATTGGTTCAGTTGTTGTAACATAACACCAGCATGTAACAGACAGGCAGACAGATGGACAGAAGTGCTGTAACACTATGCATAGCTGTGCTATGCTCACACATGATAAATCAGTTCTTTCACTAAAATCATAATGACATAAGTTACTGCTCTTAAATCATAAGTTATCATATCTTGTATATAAGAGATGACAGAAGCAGTGACGGGGGAAGAAGTGGACATAAGGTAAATGGTGTGCAAAAAGGGGACAGGAGGGAATGAGTGCCTTCACAGCTGCAGAGTAAATCATCATGTAAGCAACCAGTACCAGCGTTTGCTATTAACAGCAGCAGCATCAGCAGCAGATGCAGTGATTTGATGGCCATTACAGTCAGTCTGTCTGGGGATTGACCATGTGATTTACTGCTGCTGCAAATGATGCCAACTACACATCTCTGCATTAATAATACATGAACTGTGCATCCGTGTGGCACAATGCAGTGGAATGTACTGTGTGCAACGTCTGATAATGGATACAGCTGCTGCACCACCGACCAGACCTACATACTCTACACCAGATTTACTCAGTCTCCCCTGTTTAGTACCAAAAAACCACTCACACACAAAAGGCTTTTTGAACTAATCACCTCTTCTGATCAATGAAACAAGTGCATAACCCAGATTTATTTTGAAAATGGCCATAAGATCAGTTATTCATTATTCTATGGAAATGGAAATTAACTTCTTAATTTCTGCATAGAATGTGAGTCTTGACATTTCAGCATAAGGAGGACTAGACATTTTCAGCATATATATACTAATCATCATGGCACATTTCTTTTGTTGTATGACTAGCAAAGATGGTGCAACAAAGATTCCCAGAAAGTTTTTGCAGAAAGAATTCCCAAAAATCGTGTTAGATCGTATTTTGTTTGCCATGCAGCGATGAAGTTACGACCCTATGGCGGTATAGAAATGTGTGTATTATTATTATTAT
>Ga0209780_1001696_pt1 | contig 14882 bp, 5 predicted proteins | sample WorMetexBAHAMAS2_FD_187384 | JGI IMG/M metagenome (GOLD analysis project Ga0209780, IMG submission 187384) | Marine gutless worms symbiont microbial communities from Max Planck institute for Marine Microbiology, Germany - Inanidrilus exumae... | ecosystem: Host-associated > Annelida > Digestive... | reverse complement strand
AGTGGCACAGACGCCCAAATCCTTTTCTTCCTCTGTTTCTTTTAATTCTTTCACTGCTGAGCCGTCTCTTATATGGTATGTTGACTTTTGCCTGGGACCCAGGTGCATAACTTTGCACTTGTCAATATTGAATCGCAGCAGCCATTTTTCCTTGTCTGGCAAATAACGCACGATTTTGCCGATTTCCCGTCAGCAACACTTCGCGAAATTTGAACACAACAACGTCCATATGTGTCAAGATGAAAATTTTCTTAACAGAATTTTGAAACTTTTATCGTAAGGGGTAGTTTTTCCAACAAAACGCAAAAAATACTCAAGTCATTTCCACGTCTTGTGACTTTATGCCGCCATAACTCCGCTATGATTACAGATTAGCCGAAACTCGAGCACACCAAAATAGCCCTCTACGGGATGTCTAGGTTCCACAATTACCATTAAGAATCAATTCAAACTCATTTCCCTGGGATGTACGCTGCCTACAAAAAAGTACCTACCCAAATTTGCGGCAACGTTCAATGTCTGATATTGGGTAAACCACATACGCTGCTGTGCTTCCAGGCGACCGATATGGAAGAACAGCAGACTGAATTGGAAACTGAAAATAAGTAAGTCCGCAGTTAACGCTAACATCACTCAGTTGCTGGCAGGTGACACTATGCATCATCGAATAAACAGCTTGTGCACGAATGGCGGACCACTTCAAGCCGAATACTGTAGTGTGGCATTCCACACAATACAGCCATCTAGTTGTTATCTGCAACCACTTTGATTTTCTATATCAAAACTCATTCTGAGATCAGTAAGATAGGCCACTGTAGCTGCACAGTTTTGTGACCTTTTAGGGTTAAGGTTTCAGCATAAGGTTGACTGCGTTAAGTCCACAAGCGCTTTCGAAACCGCTTACATAATAAACATGCGATAACCTCATCAGCAAAAGTTTCATAAACAAATACTTTAACTACCAACAAGCGTGCATTTACTGTTCTGTTTTCTACTGTGGCAGGCATGCACTTTCCTGTCAAGTGTCTTCTCTTCTAGCCAGTACACACTCATTCCAACGTAACTCGTATTACTGGCATTATTGCATTACAATCAATACACTTTAACAGTAATACAATATATTACTAGCACCTAGTGGTAATCAATATTATCGGTATGGGCAACACTTTTTCATTTCAGTATCGGCACAGATATCGGTGACACTTGTAAGACTGGTATTGGTGTCAAATACTGGCAAAAGTATCGCTAACAAGACTGCAATAGAGAAGATTTGTGTTGAACATCACTGATCAATTTCCTGAGTCAACTGTATTAAGGTCTTTGACCATAATTTTAAACTGGCATGTCAGAAAAAGAGTTGAAAACTAGCAGTGAATTCAGCAGACAATTCTTCCATCGTGTCTATACGATGACTTCAGCATACCAATCACTGACTTTCAGAAGACTGCCATCAAAACTCCTGCATATTCATGAATCACTAGAACAACATACAAATCATCTTTTAATTCAGAACAGGACTAGAAGCAGTCAATGGCAAACTCTGCCCCAGTGCCGCCACCTGGCTAACACCACCGGACTAACTGTATCAAAAACGTCTAACCGCCGACTGGTGCTTCCACATAGTCATCTAAGATTCTGGCCTACACAGTCCATTATATGATAACATGATGTCATCCAAAAAACCGTATTGCACTGCCGTCAGAGGTAGCTCAAGCCACAGAGAATTTAGTGAAATTAGGACGTGTGGTTCTTGAAGTATGCGAGTGGACAGACAGAAAAACAAATAGACAGACAGACAGACATACACACAGACATGCTGACCCCCAAAAACTTTGCACCGCTACCGGGAATGAATTAAACATGTCTCGTACCTGTTTGTAGATGCACTGAAACAAATTAACTGCATTACAATCGATGCACTTTAACAGTAATACAATATACTCAACTCAACCATTTTTACAGCAATTATACAGGTCAACATGTGTTAGGCAGCACCGCCAGTCAAGGGCAAAGTTCAACTGCCCAGATGTTTTTTGCTAAATTAAAGTATACGTCCATTTGTATAGCGCATCGTCGTAACTACCTCTAATGAGCTCAGACATGGATCACACAGTTTTACATGCAAATTACACCATGCCTGCCTTTACTCCCCAGCCACAGAGCACCACAGCCCTTTGGCTGGTACTCGTTTTACCGTCCCACGGAGGGTAGAAGGCCGAGTCAACCTGGCTGGGTGGTTGGTTACATACCGAAATAAAGTGCCGCCTCCGGGAGTTGAACCTGGACATGATCACCCATCCCAGTACTAACCGGGCTCAGCGTAGGTTAACCTAGTTGATCTAGACCAGCGACGCTACCACTACACCACGCCGCCACCACTAAAGGCAACTAGTGCATACGGATTGGGCAGAAGATGCTGGAGTTTGGTGTTATTTATACTGTCTCTGTGTTGTTCAACAGCATACCATCGCTACATGAAACTGAATACTGCATCACAAGAAACTAACCAGAAGACTAAACGCCAAACTTTTTGCGAAGTAAAGGCTCCGGCAACGACTGTAAAACAGCATCGAGCGGCCGTTCAACGATGACCAACGAGTCATCCGGCAGTACAGCTACATGCATCAGGTACTGCAACATGTCAATCATCCACTGCATCAGTTCGCTGACATCACGGATCCTCTTCTAAGCACTGCTGCACTGTTTTCCAGATTTTATAGTCATAAAATTCAATCGCAAGCCATTCAGGTGGCCTCATATCTTACAATATGAATTCTGAGGTTTCACATGCAATATGCGATTAAAATGGCAGCAATTGTAATTTTCAAGTTTCACAAGGTAATAGCATAGAAACATAACTTAAGTTGTGGTGGAGCATCTTTACAATGTACGTGTACAAAATTTCCTCAAGAACCTGTCAGTGAAAGAATTTTGAAATTCGGTCTACGTTTGCCAAAGTGATTAACAAACATCAAAAGGGTGGTTTTTCCTGAAATATGGTGTATATAACTGTTACCTATCTTTGAAATTCTGTGACTTATCAAATGGGATCTTCATACAGTTGTGCAGCAGTTGACAAGACATGCTGCCAACAGCTACATGACAACGTCACTATGGCAATGGGCTGATACTTTCAGACCCGGCCCGGTGACATCTTGTCCATACCCGGCAAGCCATGTGAAATATATTAATTCCAGGCCTGAGCATGGCCCATACAGGCCGCTTGGCCCATGCAGACCTCAAGAAGATGGCAACCAGTAATGACCAAGCACACATAGCTATAGCATCAAACACGTAGATTATTTGGTTGTCATGCTGTACACTTAACTGATAAAGATAAAAAAACTAAACTTGTACACACACGTAACAGTATGGATTCATGTTTACTCAGTGTTAATAAACTCAACAAAGTATGACAAGGCGAACCTTGAAACGTTCACAGACGTGAATTGCATGAGCAGCTCGGGCTTTTGCTTTTGTAGAGTAGGATTTGTGAAACAGTTTCACAGATTTATGTGGTAATTTCTAAACAACAAGACAAATCAGCAGTAAAGTAGCAGCATCAGCTGCAACAGGGCTTCCAAACAAAGTAAACCAGTTATGTCACAAAAGGCTACCATGTTTTTACAATTTCTAATGAACTAGCTAAAACCAAGTACTAAACAGTGAGCAAATGTTAGCAAGATGGCATGTCACTTCACTACATCACAAACATCATCATATTTGCTGAACTATTCTACTCATCACGATTGGTTCTACTGCACAAACTGTAACAAACAAAAACATCTATTACTTTTACTACTAACACATCTATAAGCACTACACTACACTACAACTATCATTATTCACGTTAATTATAAATATTAAACGTGATCATCATTATCACAGCAATAGGATTTGCCATATCTCGTCATTTGAGACATAATAAAATCTAAAGGTACATGTTAAAACTGAATTTGATGCAAACAACTGCAGTCACTTCCATGTATATAACATAATACATTTTCTCTAAAAATTCAGCAGAACCTGTGATTTGTCAATGATGCAAAATGCTTCATCATCATACACAACAATTCGGTCGCAATGACGAGGGTGATAGAACAGTCGGCGGATTTTATTGTGCCGGAGAGACCAAGTCTGCGGCAAGCATTCGGTGAACTGCTGGCACCACGACGTAAACTCACAACGAGATACATCAAACTCAGTTACCTGCATACATCATGATACTGTCATAAATGCAGTAATTAAATAAAAACTCAACTAAACTTCGATAAAAGGCAAAATGGTAAAAAGTCTGCACAAAACCACAGATCCAGTAATATCTCCACAGATAGGCAAATTGATGCAACTATCACCAACATTCTACAGCAGAGTAAAAACTGAGTTGCAATGACCATCATGTAGTGGCTGTAGTGATGAGGTTTGCTAAAATGCAGCCATTGCCACAACTGATGATCAGGAAAGCATAAGTTATACGCAGATTTAAATAAAGAACTACTTCACTAAGTGCAAATCACAGTTATAATTTTTTTGCTAAACTGCATCTCTACTACTGCATATACGAAACATGCCATCTGTATATTCCGGCCTTTGCAACTAAACTGTAACACACTGGTCAAATAACAAGTCATATACTATACAACATACCATTCTGTCGGCATACGCAACGAGCAGTAGAGGCTGTGTTGGATGAAATGCCATTTCAAGTGGCTGAGACGAACGTGTTGGCAACGTACAACTAAACTGAATATTCAACACCCACAAACTAGAATATCAATAGCAGGGAACAGTAACTAATACAATATAATGGAACACACATTACAGACATACATGATACAAATCAGTTATCCTTGCTGCAATAACAGTATAAGAAGATACTCAAATATATACTCAACTGCTGCTGGCTCGTTTAGCTGTTTATTCAATGATCACCATCGTGGCTGAGGTTGTGGGTGAGCAAAATCAATCATAAAATTTGTTACAGGACACAGTCTTCCTGTCACCCAACGAACCACTGAGCAAAAAAAAAAATATTAAAACAATCAAATACAGTTACCTTTTGTTTTTTCAAGTGATAAACATGAATGCGATGCTCAACGTCACAGACAGCCATGTAACGGCCAGATACATTGACAGCAGTTAAGCAGATGTGAACCCAGTCAGCGCCTGCAAACAACCAGAAAACAAGCAAATGACTAAAACGTCACAAAATTATAGAACAATTACATAATGAGACTTCAGTTTTTTAAAATGACATCTTCATTCTTGTCACATGTAATATTTACCAGTACAAACAAAATCTAGATAATACATTATTACTAACTACTTGATCACATCTCAGAACCATACAATGTTCACTAAAAAGGAAGATTTAAATCGATAATCGGTGCTTCTGTGAGTATAAAATGAGACCAGAAAAACTGACTGACACTTAAGTAGTCTTCTGTTAATATTAAATTCACGTTAGTATTTTGATATGTTCCTGAAACAGCTAAAAAACTCAGGTCGTTTCAAGAGTATAGCAATGTAACCTGGCAGTCGACTGAATGTCAGCAGCTGCAGACTCAGAGAGTCTAACTTGGCAAGATGTGCAACACCTTCGTGTGTTACGACAACTAAACTGCTTCCATCTGGTGTGAATGCCAAGCACTTGGCAGCAGGCAACGTGCAGCGCACTCTAGTGAGCAGAAGTTGTGAACTGCTTGACTCCATATTTTCCTACAGCATACATCTACCACAATTAATAATACAAATAAATTAGCCCCTTACGGGACTGGCGGTCGACTCCTACTTACTGCCAACTTCAAAGTCACGTGACACAAAAACTAAGACAAAGTCAAAAATCAGGTCACAATACTATGTACTATGTCTAGCCTGGAACTGGCAAAAAACTGTTCTTACACTGCAGAGGCCTACATGGGGCACTGATATGCTGTTTTCTACAAAATGTACAACACTAACAACAACCGCTCATTTTATAATGCTTATGTCAGAACAAGCAGTTGACCTGGTACCGTGTCCTAGAAGCTACTTTACCTAGCTTATGCCACGTTAATCAGTACATTCTACTACTACTACTACTACTCATCAAAGATATATTTTGCACTGTGCACATGCAAGGGTCATGTGGTAAACACTGACAAAATTTCATTTACAGTACAAATATGCCCAAGCATACCACTTGGTTAAGCTGAAATAACCGAGAGGACTTTTGATCAGAGTATGCAAGCCACTTTCCACAGGTTGAGATAGCAGAACAGTAACAGAAGCAGTCATCTCGTAATGCCAGTGACAGCTGACACACAGGTGCTGTGTCCAGCTGCAGTACCGATCCATCCTCACCTGTCAACACAATATTGCTTTGTTTTCACGGAATCGTCACATGCAATAAAAAACACATTAACAACTACAAAATGGACTTCGACAGCCCAGCGTCGACGCAAACGTCTTCATCACCAGATACTTGAACAAGATATGAAGATAACCTTTGACTTATGACCTCCAAAATATAATCAGATGATGAGTATAGGCTGGTGATTAAGTTTTGTCAAGATTGCTCAAGTAGTTCATGAGACATGGTGTTCATAAGATTTGACCCTGACAGCCTGTTGTGGCCTTGACCTTTGACCTCCAGAATCTAATCAGATCACCAGTAGAGGCTAGTGAATATTCCCTCTCAGTTTGATCAAAATTGTTCGAGCCATTCGCGAGATATCATGGTAACTATATCTGACCTGAATAACGGACACACAAATGGACGAACGGACAGATGGACAAACGGGCTTATGGGACAATGTAAAAACATAATGCCTTTGCTGACAGTGTCGGGTGGCAATGACGTAATCACAACTATTAATAACAAAATACATCTTCAGTGTTTGCTGGCCAGATGATGTAAGAAACCACTTAACTAATTTTCAGCAGAACACAGTTCACTGCGCATAAGCAACTGCCTTTGTCCGTGTACTGTGTTGTTCTGTTACTTTTTAAAAGCATCAGTTATCTAGACAGGAAACAGCAATATATGCAAAAGGTATCTGGAACTCCCTTCCTGATTCAATCCGTTCTTCCAATACATTTAACTCTTTTTGGCACCACCTTAAAATACACCTCTTGCAAGCCACCTCTTGCAAGCAGCTTTTAATACCCCCTAGCAGCAAACTCCAGCACGTCCAATTCATTTACGTAATTAATGATGCTTTATAAATGTTTTTACTTACTTACTTACTAACTTACTTACTTAAAATCAAGCACATAATGAAGATGTGGCATCACTTTCTAAGACCCACACCAACATTCACTCACTCACTCACATCAGTATTTTACACGGGAAACAAGTCAGCCAGTTGTTGTCTCCCGACCTGCACCTTCTTTGAAACAGATCAAAACTTTTCATATACTTCTTTTACGTTAGACAAAAAAAGTTATATTTTTACCATACCCAGCTGCACTCTACATTTTATTATTATTATTATTATTATTAATAATGTACTTATTTAAGTGACATTGTCACGCAGAACGCTGCAGGGGCACTTTACACAGTCAATAAGGTACCGGCATATAACATAGGAAGAAACAGTAAATTGGCGACTAGTGGTCCAGAAAACTCGAGTAAAAAAGAAATGTTTTCGGAAGGTGTTGAGTGAAGATGCAGCCCGTACGGCTGATGGCAGACTGTTCCATGCCCATGGAGCGGCGACAGAGAATGATCGGTCGCCCAGGGTTGATCACCTGACAGGCGGGACAACCAATTTGACTAATCATAGCACAGCACGTACATACTATGACCTTGCAGTCTATACTAGCAGTTTTTATTACTTCTTCTATCATGCATCAAAAATTATTGTTACTGCTTCTATACTACAAAGAACGGTAAACATATGACTAGCCTGATTTCTCTGCTGTTGATCCAAGTCGCCAGACTTCTAGACGTTGTTGATACTGAAGCAGAACAAGTGATGCATCAACAGCAGTGTGAACAAGCGGCGCCTGCAATATACATAAATAAATAAACAAACATCATCATTATTATTATTACATATTTATCGTCATTAAAAATAATACAGATTTCAATACCAGTAATTGCGATCATACTGACACATTAGAGTATTAAAGTAAAAATAACAAAAACTAATAAAACTAATAACTAGATGGAAAGTACACAGAGTACAACTCCCAGCAAAAGCAAAATTTGGGGGTTTTGCTGCCAACACTTGGCAACACTTGCCACACCTACTATTAGAAGTACGAAATGTAAACAATCACATCCCTCTACCGATCATAATGAAACACGAACTTGGTCTTCCCTTTCCCCCTAGGAACCTTTCCACAAAATTTGGTACAAATCCGTCCACAATCTTTTTAGTTATCGTGGTCACAGAAAGACACACAGACAAACCAACGCCGGTAAACACATACTCCCCCGCTTTCGCGGGGAGAATAATTGTTAATAAATAATGTGTTTTAAGGATACATGTGTACAGTCTCTGTTTAATTTGCCTTCATGTTGCTCATAAACGTGTCAAAGTGCTGAAGAAACACACTGAACCTAAATTAAACAAGAAACAATGCTGAACTAAAAAATAAACCGCAAATGCACTCTCAATGTACATATCTGTTGTGAAAATAAGTAAGTACAGAGGCTGTACCTGTGGAACAGGTGAGATAACAGTTGATGGGCATGAACTAGTAAGTCCATCTGTGCTGTGATAAATCACAAGTTGACCATCAACTCCTAGAAACATAAGTGTTTCAGAAAAAAAACAATATAAACTTATAGTATCAGAAGCACATAAGAAAGCTAAAACTCAATAATCAGATTAGTTAAATAAGAAAAATGCATAAGGTCTTATAACTCTATTACAATACTATTCACTCTGGCATCAGGAAGGATGGCTGTGGACAAAAACTGGATTAAAAACACGTGGAAGAAATATATAGAAAATTTAACGAATGAAGAAAATGACCCGGATCGAGAGGTTTCCTCTAGTGTAAAAATGGTCCAGCGGATTGTATTACGACATCGACATCTAAGGTTACTACAGACGTTTACTGAAAACTTGGAATGAGGTTGTAGAAAGACTGTCAAACCTGACAACTATGCAAGGAAGATGCTATGAACCACGGAAAATGCAGGATGTTAATTAAAAATGCTATATAACAACCACAAAGACAGGATGTAAATGAATAAATGTTTTATCGTCCTGGATAAAAGGCCGCTCAATGGGTTTTTATTGTAGTATGTTGTTACTCTGGATGTGTCAGCCTGAACCTAACGACAGCACAGTGTCAAACAGTTTTGCCAAACTGTTCAAAATTCATTAATCAGAAACGTTCTGTCAGGGGATTTATCAACTATCTACCTATCTATCTCAACTAAATAGCCAATTTTCAGCTAAACATAGCTTTCTTCCTCCACTACGAACCTTTGAGGAAAAGTTTTTATGGGTTGTTTCAAAACCTCTATTAATCATCCTTCCTGTCAACCAAACAACAGTGTCAAGCACTGAAAACAAAGTATGTAACGAGTGGTTACAGTATTTCAACAAAAGGCAACATCGCATGTCGCGCCATTATTGAGGACTGAACAATCAATTTCGCTGCACTCCATTACTGATGACTGAATTATCCCTTTCGTTGCATACACAGCAAATGAGCAAAACAGACTCCCCAATGTTTTTTTCAATAGGCCAGACAACCCCCAAAAATTGCCCATTCCCTTGGCGGGATCTCGACCCAGTCTAATACATGGTTCTCTGGGCCCAAAGTGAGTAAGCGCCCTAAATGGCATCTCGATCAGTTCAGCTATTTTTGGCAGGTGGGTGTGCCCGACAAACAGTCAGACAAGCCACACTAGGTGCAACATCTGTAGCAATAGGCCGCATCTATGCAATGCACGTGATGCTGAAAACAGCTCACCTGAAATAGAGAAATACACTCACCTGCACTAACGATGTACTGGCCAGTTGACACAAGTGCTCGGACGTCATGAGTATGTTTTGATCGTGCGGTCGTCATCACCCACTTCTGCTCCGCGTCACTTTCCGGTCGGTCGCTGGTCAGCTCAAACTGTACAATCAACGGGTCTGCACCACTGGTCAACACTCGCTGACGTCCATCCATGCACGCCGCAAACACAGGACCATGATGTGCACGAAAACTCTACAAACATCATCAGCAATCAATGACTGTTTCAGTCTACTGCTCGGCTTACATGACCTGCTATTACATACACTGATAGTGTCTCATATGTACTTATCACAATGCCTCCATACCTATTTTACAGCAAACTAAAGTAATGACATTGAATAACATTACCAACCTTTATCAAAGTTCCATAGCGACCTTCCCAAAAACATGTGTAACCTCTTGAATCGCCACTTATTATGGTAAAATTGCTGCAAAAACCAATCCAGACACACGCATATGCCGATTAGTTAAAATTTCAGTTCATAACAATACGTTTATACAATAGACTAAAATACATCAATGTGATACAGAAATGTAAAATATACTAGTGCTAAAATCCTTACTACAAGAACAAGCTTGCTTAAGAGCAAATTTCAACATTACTACCATTAATAAAATGTGTTACTATGCAAAATAAATGCAAAAATAACAATGGACAAGCAATATAAATAACAGTCTGAGTTAACAATTAATGGAACATACGGTTCATGATAAACTATTCTATAAAAAGCAGTAAAATAAAGCTGTAGGTCACAACAGCATAACAAATAACAATATTATGATTGTTATTGTAGTCAGCTACGTACTCTGTCACACAAAGAGCATATACGAATGTATTAGCTTGTGCAGCAATGCGGCCCATATCCAGCCGCGCGACCGCCTGACCAGAATTCAAACTCCACACTCGAATGCAGTCAACTCCACCAGTGATAATTACATTTTCTGGCTCGTACCAAACAACTGACAAAATGCGATCTGCAATACAGTGCAAATCCCCAGATCTGAAACCAATTCCAATTGATAAGATAAAGAGCATCACTGAGTATAAGTTACGATTCAACAAGGCTGAAGAAATCAAACAATGACTGATTTCTAGATAACATTTCTGCCAAAAAAACTATTAGAATCAGACAAAGCTTGCTCAAGTTATAGCTAAAAATGCTAAGACTGATTTCTAGATAACATTTCTGCCAAAAAAACTATTAGAATCAGACAAAGCTTGCTCAAGTTATAGCTAAAAATGTCGGGCATGGTTTTTTGAGACACAGTGTAGATTGTTTTATTGTTACATTTTACACTGCATCAATACTTACCATCAAGATTAGCAAAAGATCTACTATAAACAATGCCGTCAGATGTAACGTCAAACAATACAACACAACCACCTTCAGTTCCAGCCTGGGACACAAACACAAACACGACACTATGGATACAAAACTGACGTTTCACCAACGCACTACATCGACTTAAATGTGTATGCTGACACAGAACAGCGCCTCTGGAGTCTTCGATATACTGGCGCTATACAAGCTAGATTATTATTATTTGAACACGAAATAAATGAGCCAGCAGATAACAAACAGATAAGTGTTATATATCTCATCAACAGTCTGCTAGAAAACACACACATCTCTAACCTGATTTAATCTAATTAACTTGAAACAGATTTATGAAGCATTTCATCGTATAATGAATCAGAGATGCTGGATAACATAAAATCTCACACAATTTGTCTTAATATATTAGCATGCATGTGTATTTTTTATAAATTCAAAACATACATCAATTTCCATAAACATCGAAATGCCTGTACCAACTAATGTCTTAGTGTGAACCAGAAGTCTTAAAAGTTGTGTCCATCTGATAAAAAAGAGATTAACTATGAAGTTAGCCACTTTCATGAAATATCTGCCAAGAGACAAAGTCCGTTTGACAGCCACTGTTAGCCAGTGACATGATTCCAGGTTATAACAATGTTAAGTCGCTTTCTTGCACGTTTCCGCACTGGACAAGGACAGTGTGCTGCAAACCTACACAAATGGCATCTTGCCCCATCGGACAAGTGCCGATGTGGTGAGATACAGACGATGCGCCACATCGTGGAGGCTTGGAAGATACAGCGATGAAAGTACTCATGAAATAAAATGAAATGCACCTTTCCTAATTGTGAAAGGTTCTTACAGAAATGTAACCACATAATATACGTTTGATGCATGCGTTCAGGAATGCAACAGCAACACTTTATCAAGAAGCCATACAGATATAATACAGACTAAAAATTTTATTATTATCACCTACAGTGAAACATGATGAGAACTTACCGCAATACACGTTTCAGCTTGGTTTGCTGCGAGACACCAAACTGCATTGTTGTTAGTTGCTGCTGTACTCTGTGTCACAGCCACCTTTTAACGTCAGTCTCACTCCAACTCATCAGAATTATGTAAAAACAAAACTTTTACAATAGATGTCTTCTTAGAGGCATCATACTTCTTCAGTGCAAGGGCAGCTGGCCTGCGTAAAATCCCAATTTAGCCCCCTCATCAACTGGTGGTAGCTTATCAACCCAATCAGTGGCTAATTGCAGTGGCTGTGGTGTCTATCCCACTTACCTCTGACCTAATGGCCAAGTGAACCTGTGCTAACCACCTTCCTCCTCGGCTTATCTTCTTCCAGTTGTTCCAGAACACAACCTTTGACAGCAAGTGGCACAGGTGAGATGTAAAGATCTGCACGGGGACAGAAATTAACCTATCTCCGCTGATTTAATTTCCATCCAATTTCACTACCGTTCCCGCCCATCCCCACAAGATTTCTATTCCATCCCTGCCCAACTCGCACTCCATCTCCAACCTGTCCCCGCATAGATGTCTATTGTGAGTTAATCATGCGACAGAACATAAACCTGGATGCCATGGAAACAGTATATTAAAAGTTTAAAAATTGCGCTGCAATGCAAGTAAGTGATAATACTACACAGTGACCATCCTTCTACAGTCTCTACAGTCTGATGCAATATATCAGCTAGGAACAAACAAATGTTCCATTAACGTTTCAGTCCATGCAGGAAGATCAGGCCATCGACAGAGTCTGGACTGAGCATTATATTTTCCAAGTTTAATTAAAGGTGATGTACAGATGCTCTAATTTTAACTGCTATGGCAAAGTGATTGAGCATGCGTTGTCGCATGTTACGGAAGTGAATAGCAGATGCACTTATATGCACATTTACGACAGTGAACCAAAAAATTCAAATACAGCTAAACTCCGTAAGAATCCCGTACAGGTTTATTCCATCCCCGCGGGAGTCCCGCAACATATCTTTCCACCCCAGCGGGAACCCAACAACATTAGCTTCCATCTCTGCGGGATTTCCGCGGATTCTGCAGGATTCCCGTGACCCCCATCTCCGTGCAGGTCTCTAGTGAGATGTCCTTCCTGTCACCCAACCGACAGTGTCAGAATATTGAAGGAAACTCAATGCACTGACCCCGACCAGTGGCCTGCCCCATCCTCTCTTCATCTACCATTTGACTCCTGAAGGATCGGGCATTGCTGCCTTTATGCTGGCTCTCTAGTGCTAGTACAAAAGACGACAGAAACAAGGAGAGGAGAGTAACATCAGTATTTCATTTAGACACATGGATGTGCACATAAGTTATCAAACATTTTAAACTAATTTGTCAAAGCACAGTTTACGAAATCAACAGTCAGTTCATGAAACTAGTTAGCAAAAAAGTCAACCTTAATGCTGCCAGTCAAAACATTGTATTCGTAGACAAACTCATCAATTCCAGCAGAGAAAAGACGGTCACCACACCACACAAGTGCTTCCACTGACGATACTGGTGGAAATACCTAAGTTACATAGTTAACATTAACATCCAACCTCTCCATCTGAACAACTTTTCTATGCAAAGTAATTTTTAAGACATTCTTCAAACACCGCTTTACCAAATTGAAGCATATGACGATAACATGTGATCAAATTTAAGTTAATGCCTCTGCAAGGTGTAAAAGAAACTTCTGTGTTCAAATAAAATTAGTAATTTATTTATCAAAATATCATACATTATAAATACTACATTCTGTTAAGCTCCAGAATCCAACAAACTAACTGCCAGGTTGCTTTAACATAGCACTCAGAAGTGAACCCTATATGTAGCACAGCAAATATATCGATATTTAACTCCATATTTTTCACCGTCATTAGCATAAGCCTCTCCACATCACATGAGCAAAGTCTGATCTCTGTCCCCTTCTACAGTTTTACAAAAAGGAAATTATTATGAAATATTTACAAAATCAATTTAAGTATTTCCTGACACTAAATCTAGATTATCAGCCTTTGCATTTGAGACATGTTTCATTTCTACAGTAAGTTACGTAGTTCATAGCTGTGCAGTTTGGCCATCTTTGCATTTTAAGTTAACTTTACTACAATAAAATTTAACATTTATAATAGCAGATTAACATGGCATTAATTTAACTCGATGTCCAAGCCTACTAGCTGCTTATGAATACAGGTAAAACTGGAATAAAAAAGTACTGTAAGTCAATATGCCAGTAACAGTGACATACCCTTTCTTGTGACCAGTTATCACTAATGTTCCATAATTCAATGTAGCTTGGTGCAACATTATGGATTTTCGGTGATGATACACCTCTATCCACATCAGAATCAACAGACCTGCATTTACAGCAAATATCAAATTACTTTTTCATCTAAAACCACTGCTCACAATAAATTTTCACTTTCAGCAGTAGCATTAAATCAGATATCAAGAATATCAACTCAAAGAGCATATAACACTCACCGTGATATTGCTAATTTGCAGATGGCTTTGCCATAAGCTATGCAATGAACAGAACCGGGCACAAAGTCAAAGAAGCGGATCTGATGTACCTTGAAA
>Ga0209780_1001695_pt1 | contig 14883 bp, 6 predicted proteins | sample WorMetexBAHAMAS2_FD_187384 | JGI IMG/M metagenome (GOLD analysis project Ga0209780, IMG submission 187384) | Marine gutless worms symbiont microbial communities from Max Planck institute for Marine Microbiology, Germany - Inanidrilus exumae... | ecosystem: Host-associated > Annelida > Digestive... | reverse complement strand
CTAATAAAACCGCAAATATTATAAAAACAAAAACTGGCTTCAGTTTCTGTTCATTGTAAAAGCCGCCGTTCTAAAACAGCAAATATCAAAATTTTATCCACAAATTCTCAGCACAGAAGATAGCTTTTACATTTATGAAAGGCCGCTGACTGAAATAAATGTGATCGCTATTTCTATGCGTTGAATTTGCGGATAAAATTTTGATATTTGCTGTTTTAGAACGGCGGTTTTTACAATGAAGAGAAACTGAAGCCAGTTTTTGTTTTTATAATTGAATAGTAAAGGCAAAGGTGCCATAATCCTTAAACAGAACTGTATGCGAGGTGCTCATATCCTTCCTTAAGCCATCTAGCCTGCAGGTGGATATAACACAGAGTCGATGATGAAAGACTGTTGTGATGCCAGAGCATTGAGCTGCTGTCTGCATTTTTAGGGTGTGACTGTAAACATACGATGTCTTGGAAATAAATAAGTAAATGGTTATACGACATGTAAATTTTAATTGAACAAAAATTCTTAACAGATTGCAATTTTTAACTATTGCTCAAGTAACTAATCTTTAAAAATCACAGTCCTGTTTGTCACTGATACTGGTAGATATTACCGCGGAGCAGTTGGTGCTCTTCTCGTATACGACATTGCAAAGCACCTGACATACGAGAACGTCGGACGCTGGCTGCGTGAACTTCGTGACCATGCAGACGCCAATATTGTGATAATGCTCGTCGGAAACAAGAGCGATTTGCGGCACTTACGCTCTGTGCCGACAGACGAAGCAAAGACGTATGCGGGTCAGTAAAATCTAGTTTAGTGGGTGCAGTGATTTTTCAGTACAGTGTTGGACTCATAACTGAGATGCCATTTTTCACTTCGTCCACCAGACTGCTTCCATTGCATGCTCAGGCCAGCTCATCCTCCTACCATCGGCAAATGTAAAACTAGAAAGCTCTCGCTCGAGGTCGCACCAGCCACTTTAGTGAGGAGAAGTCTACAAACAAACAACTAGATGGCTGTTACATATTTACAGTTTCAAATTCATATCTGAAAAAGAAACGTTTTTATCATATGATTGTGAACTTTGACATATGACCTTGACAGTTGGACTTGACTTGGATAGGGTCAAGGTGAACCAGTTGCTAAATATCTGGGTCAAAGGTCATTATTGTTTGAAAGTTATGGTGAGCACACAGATACACACACACACATGACCGAGTGGTCTACCTAGACCTTTAAAGTGGTCGATAATCAGTAGGGTGAAGGGTGGGGTGTAGTATAGGCCTAGTGTGGCTGATTCGGGCGGATCGAGGATTTGGGAAGGGGGTTTGTGAGGAGACTGGGGTGGAAGTTCCCCAGTGGGGTCTAGGGGCAGCCCCAGTAGAGTCTAGGAGACCAGTCTGCAGAAGCTGGTGATTTTCAGCCAATTATACTACAGCGGTGTACTCTGACAGAAAGCACAAAAATATTTTGTCAGCTTTCCATTATACAGAATACAGATGCAGTTTTTCTGGTCTCAGATGGCATAAGCATATGTCACTGCTGATGTCATAGCAGTTGATTGCAGTGTTGTTTCTAATGTGCTATAGCATATACCACAATTTGCCATTTGGGAATAGTTGTATTTGTGTCATACATACAGGCTGCAGCGCTCCAGTAGCATCTACAGTCATCCAGTAGTATCTGTTGTCATTTTGGGTCATTTGAGCATTCATTTGAGCAAATTCCCCCATATGAGCTACAGGCCATAATGTGCCCTGATTCATTTGTTGTTGCCGGCGCTTTATAAGTCATTTTCTTAGTTATATACTTGCTTACTTGCTTTCTTAAGAATAGTCCCATTCCATTTCCAGACTGGAAGTCATAAGAGGCGACCAAACCTGGCAAGTCATTTGTGTTTATTTTGTGTTATAGTATATTTTGTTACAGATGCACGTTTGCTTTTGTTGCATTAGATTTAGTTTTTACCACACGACGCTATGCTAGCACAGTATATGCTGTCGTCGTGTGTCTGTTTGTCTGTCTGTCCATCCATCACATGATGATATTGTACCAAAACAGCTACACTTAGGATCACGCAAACAATGCTGTACGATAGCCCAGGGACTCTAGTTTTCCTGATGCTAAAGATATCGGGAAACTTCATTGTTATTTTTGTACAGCTGCACAGCAGTTAAGAAGATTTCGACTGACATAGTGTGTAGCTTCTTGTTCAGTACTAAGCCAGGAGGTCAGCTGGAAAGAATATCTCCAAATGACCTATGTCATGTTGGATGGGACATAAAACCTTAAATCAGTTACATTTGCAAATAAATTCTTCATTAAATTTTTGTTGTCTTAATTTGTGTTGTGAAATCTGATTAATGCCAAGGATTTTGTGCGGTGATGTTGAGTGTATCATGAAATGTTGCACGTTAATGCTGACCAGTAAGTTCTGACGAATTATTTTTAGATTTAGTGTACTTTCTGTCTTTGCACCGTGAATTGTAGAGAGGAATTCACTGTCATTCATTGAGACTTCGGCGTTAGATTCTACCAATGTGGAAACAGCATTTCAGCTCATTTTGACCGGTGAGTTCTAGCAGTGTTTGCAGCATTTTCAGTTAATTGCATTTGTGTGGGCTAGATCTCAAAAATTTCGGTCTGTCACGGATGCAAAAATGTGACCTTAACATTGACATCCATTATGTGCCTTCTCCTCTGAGCATTATAACTATAAACTAGTACACATTGACACATTGGATGACGATCAATGATGACAGCTAGGCTGAGCTAGCACATGGATTAAAGGTATTGCTAGAGTTCTCCTCACCAGTGTAGCCTTCACTGTCACCATACCAGTCTTATTCTGTATATTAACCGTAAATGTAAATGTGTTTTAGAATATTAAAGATGGTACCTGTACTGGACTTGTTGTGTTTCAGTGTCATTTGTAGTAGTTATCGTCCATAATGTATTGGTGCAGCTTTTACAGTATTCATGTCAGATATATTCTCAGTACCAGCGCAAGAGTCTAGCAATTCGGGGGAGCCAAAGAGAGACTTTTACAGGGCACATTGCGAGCGATACATTAGGAAAAATCTTGGCCACAGCCCCACCTAGGGGAGCCAATGTTTCTTGTGGGGGGAGGCGCGCCGGCGCTGTATATTCTCTCATCGTCTGTGTTGTGCAGAAATCTACAATATAATGCCGCAGCGACAGATTCGTGATGACGATTCTCGCATGCCAGGCGGTAATGTACAGAAAATCACCGTCGCACCAACAAGCAACTCGGCTGACCGCAAGCGTGGCTGCTGTAACTGATGAAGTGTCCATTGCCTCAGTGACTTTCTTCTGTATCTCATCGTCGTTGTTACTACATGTCCAGCTATGATGACGAATGGGAAGTACAACATAGGGAAAGCTGTGCGTCATGCGAGAGAGTGTCATTCTACGACGCTGTGATAACAAGCAACTGTCGGCGATCTAGTTGCAGATTTATTTGCTTAATATTTGTCCAAAATATTTAACATATGATACATATCACTTGCATATGATGATGAACTGTATGATAGAGATTGTAAAAGACGATTTAAACTGTGCAAATGTAATTTAGTTACTCACACCGGCTGTAAAGCCGCCGGCGTGGGTATGGCGTTCAATCACGTCTGTCTGTCCTTTTGTCTGTGCTCTATTGAAAAGGAAAACGACTTAAGCAATCAACACCAAACTTGGTACATATATACTCTAAAAGTAGTCACTCGGCATGCATTGACCCAGAGGTCAAAAGGTCAAGGTCACACGGTTACGAAAACCGTCACGGTCGCACAGTTGCTGGTGACGCATACTGCTACGGCCATGCTGCTGCTGCCGGCGTGGCTTTGCATGTCGATACAACTTCAAAGTGTTTTCTAGTTATATCTACATTCAGCTCATGTACAGAGTTACAAAGTGCAGTGCTTATCCATCATTTCCATTATTATTTGATGGTTTGTAGCGTATTAAAATATTCTAAGATATACTGCTCAAAACTAATTCTGTAGTGATGAGGCTAATATTTAATAGCAAGTTGGTTGAGATGAGCCATTATTAGCTGATTGGTGGATAACTCTTAACATACCTATAAATAACTCTAGTGGTATATTTACATACATAGTTGAAGGTACAATACCTGGGAAAAAGAGTAACTTTTCCATTCTAAAGCATCTATTTGCAGGAAGCTACAGGAATTTCTGTTAAGTGGTTGGTTGGGGTTTAATGGCGCTTTCAACACAATTCCAGTCATATGGCGTCTTTAAGGTAGAACTATGGTGTAAATATTACAGTTAAATATGGGTTAATTCTTCGCAGTAAGATACGCTAAAAGAAAAAAATAACATTGTAATAATAATAGTACCATAATTTTAGACTGAATGAATGAGTTGGAATTAGGTAAATATTTAGTTGAAGAAGTATAATTTGTGTAATATTTCTTATTTAGAAAGTGACACACCACATTGTCAGTACTGTAGAATGTCGACTAAAGCCAATGGCATTAACCTTATATTATTTTATGCACAGTGAATGCTGCTATATGCATAGTGGAGGTCCGCTAGCACCTCAATAGCTACCATTGCACCAAGAAATACCTTGAGCTGTCTAGAACCAAATCCAAGGGCAACAGTAAGAGGGTTGGAGCTACATTTCACACCTGATGTACACTAACTCTTAACCTCAAACCACTCGAAGAGTTCACTACTGATGCTGACATAGCCAGGAATACATCTGAAATACAAATCTCTCACCCAGTGCAATGAGGTCAGCTGGAATTCCTAATCATTGTAAAAGAAGCCAGGGACAATGACAACAGAATGTGGAATATGAATGAAATAATATGAACAAAACCATGCCGTCAGTGACATGTCATCTACTGGTGCACTGGAAGGACCGATTCAAAAGGTCTCAGCAATGGGGTGCTCAGAGTAGGCTGGACCCGTGCCCTCAAAGAACGACATGTCGTCAACTGGCTTTTCGTTGTTTAGTGTCAGCAAATGGTGAAGTCTGCTGCGCATACCAGTAAAGATCCTGCATATTTTTCAAAACAGAGTCGACTTCTTTTTGAAGTCTGCCATATAAAATGTTGCTCAGTTGTTGTTTTCATGTTTCTGTGCCCACTGTCACTGTAAAAGCAATGACAACACAGTTTTTACTTTCATGTTTTAGTTCTTTGCATATCAAAACATCACACTCAGAACTCCACATTTTAACACAGCATGACCAATAAATGACAATATCTCACTCTTTACCACACAGTAAAAAGGTAAAGGCTTCCCATACTCGTTACCGAGTGTTGGGACCGGAGCTAATAACGGTGTACGGGCAGTCAGCCCGCAGGTGACTTAAATCATCCACCCAGCGGTAGGCTTCCATTACTTTCTGCCAGGCCTGTGGTTACCGCCCTTTGGCTGGTACTCATTTTACCCCACGGAGGGTAGAAGGCTGAGTCGACTTGGGTGGCTAGTTACATACTGAAATAAAGTGCCGCCTCCGGGAGTCGAACCCGGACACGGTCACACCTCTCAGTACTAACCGGGCTCAGTGTAGGTTAACCTCGTTGATCGAGACCAACACGTTACCACTACGCCAAACTGCCACCTAGTAGTTTATAACAAACTGTAGTTCAGAATGTTCTGTGAAATGCACTCCAGGCCTTCATTAGACTTTGACGCATGTTCTGAAGACAGGAAGTTGGAACATCATCAGTTACTTTTGTAAGTTAACTGATAATAATCAAAAGCATCATCATCACAGCATAATCATCATCTACAGTAAACGTAACAACATAAAACATCTACTTAATAACTAACACCAAGTGTGTCTAAATAATGAGGGTTCCATTAGTTTTCCTATTAATCAGTCAACAAAGCAAACAATTAACATCTGTATCATATGAGATCTATTACATGTCTTGTTTACTGAGAGTTTTAAACACGAAACAATCCATCCTGGAAAAAAACGGAAAAGATATGCAATTGGAATGAAGTCAGAGAAATGTTATGAAAATAGTGTTTTGTGAACTTCAATTCTGGGACTAGTTCAGCCAACTTAGCCAAGTAATGAGAAAGTTTCCCGTACGCATGCACCAAATCCAGAAATGGAAAAGAGTTCCTGTAATAATCAGGAATTTCACTTTCACAATCTTGTACATATGTACATCACTTAATAGGGCATGTAACTTATTTAGTGTTTTATCTGTGGTTCACTCATTTCTGGTGCAAAGCGAGCTACAGCAAAGCTAATAAATACTAGTAAAGTCTGCTTATTTTCACTAATGACACTAATGTAAGTTAACTTTAGGCCTCGGCATCAAGGCCAAAATACTGGCCTCAACCTCGGCTTCACTGTCAAAAACTGTCCTCGGCCTCAACTTCTGGCTACAGCCTTGGCCTTAAATTTCAAGACCAAAGTCAAGGCCACGTTTGACCTCAAGGCCGTGACCAAAGTTTTAGCCTGAAGGCAAGAGGCCCGCCAGAAGGTCGGCCAAGATCTTAGCCGAGGCTAATGTTACGAGGCTGAGGCCAAAATTTTGGTACCGAGGCCATGTGAGGCCGAAATTTTGGCCTCGAGGCCAAACAAAAGTGTAAATAAAAAACCTACCATTTTGTAGTGCACCGGAAGTTAGTGTTTTACAGAGTAAAAGTAGATATGGGATAAATAATCTTCGTTTACTTACATGCCCTATTCAGTAGAAATATGTCATTTGCTTTTTCAAATCACTCGGATATTAGCAGGAAAGCATAAGTTTACTATACTGAAGTATTAATATACAAAACAATAACACGTATATCGTATTATCAGTTACAACTGACAACTATTAAGTTGTAATAAACCGCTTAACTACAGACCGGCAGTGTGGTACAGCTGTTACAAAACCAGAACACTAAATCCAGTCACAAACACACGGCAAATATACGACAAAATACAAAGACAATAATATAGAAAAATAAGAAAAAATCCAGTTACAAATGCAGAGCATCTATGGCAACGTGGTTTACACACTGCTGCCCTATCCTAACTTGAGTACATGTATATGCTATCACTGGAGGTTGAAAGCAAATAACCTGAATACTTCATAGCATAATATGACAAAATGCTCATACTTATAACCTAACTACACTACGCATCCACAACAGATCTGTATGTTCACCAAGTACAATGTTTACAATGACAACAAAATCAGAATGTCGGAAGTTTTTCATGTACATAACAACAGCTATTACACAGCCCTTACACAAAAAAACGAGTACAATTCAGGATAGTCAGCACCAGATGCATCGAAGAAGTCGATCACTCACTATTACTATTATCAAACATCTATCAGTCAACTTGCTACATTGATATGAACCACTACATCCTCCATACAACTCAGTTCTTTGTCAACAATGTGCTGTATATTCATAGTAAGAATAGCAGGGCCGTCGAGGGGGGGGACCGGGGGTAAGCTATCCTGGGCCCCGCAGTGTCGGAGGGGCCCCGCAATCCCTCGGGGAGAAGCAGCCTGCAGGGGGCCAAGTGAGTGAGATAGTTCCCACGACCCCAAACTGGCTCTCAACGGGCCTGAAGAATAGTTACCATCAGCTTCAGAGTCAGTGATAACTAAAACCATATAGGCCGAGTCCACAAACAGTGACATCAGTAAAGTATCATTAATAACTTCGGCAAATTAGTGAACACTGCTACAATATTATTAAACTTCAGTCATCGACAAACCTGTCAAACGATAACCAATCCAACAAAGTTTTTGATTTGTAAGTTTTGAAATATCAATTAACTTAAATGAGTGTACACCCTCTGTGCTCCTGCTTGCCACGAGATTGAAGCTCTGAAACTGAGATAAAATAATTTTCAGAAGAAATTTTTATGAACTAATTTGCCATTCGGAGAACTGCCTCCATCATCTCCTCCCACCTGAATGTGATCATTCTCTTACTGTCGGACTGTGGCATTCTGCTGTTTATAATAAACTGTCCCTCACGTCACAACAAAACAGTACTGCTCCTTCATTAGCTATGCTTAAGAAATTACGTGACGATTTTATGGTGCTTCAACATGCATGGTTTGTTTTTATGTCTATATAGTGTAGATACTGTATTACCGTAAAACCTTTCAGTTTGGCTGCCCTAAAGGTTGGCGATTTCACATGCAAAATTATTTTGACTCCTTTCATTTTGGCGAATTCAAACCACACAATTTTAAGACAACGTACAATACCACTTAAAGTTGGTATAGTATCGATATTCGCGCCCATTAATTACTCAGCGAGAAGCTATATTTAAAATATTTTAAGGCGCGTTTTAATGGCCTTCACGTGGCCGGCTATAACTCCACCGAAAGTGAACCGATTTGGATGAAATTTGGAACGTTGTGAGCCAAATGTTGGGGGCTGGCCATGGCAGACATTGGGCGCGATCTGCGCAGTAGCGACAGTTTAAGAGGGAGCCTTCAGCAGACGGTTGGTTGATTACAGCAGCCTTCAGCAGAAAACAAAACAAAGCTATGACTTTTAATCTATGAGACTATGCCACATTACATGCATATTTGTATCTGTCAACTGTTGTCTCCAACAGCACTCGCACACAACCATACATTGATTGAGTTAATGATTGAGTTAAGGTTTTACGTCCTACCCGACACAAAATAGGTCATTTGGAGACATTCTTCCCAGCCGATCTCTTGGCTTTGTACTGACAAACTGAAACAAACACAACAAAAGCAAACATGCACCCACAAATATATACTACAACATAAAATCAACCCCAAAAAACTAAAGCCAGGTTTGGTCGCCTCTTACAACCTCCGGCCTGGAAACGGAACGGGTCTATTCTGGAAGGAGTAGATAGAAGTCAGGAAGTAAACAAGTAAGGAAGTATATAATTAAAAAAAGAAAGCATAAGGAAAGAAGAAAGTAAAAAAGGGAAGAAGGAAGTTAAGTAAACACCAAAACAAACAATTTATATAGCACCGAAATCAACACATGAATCATGGTGCATTACTGCCCCGGAGCCCATACGTGGCAATTTATAACATTAAATGCACACAGAACCATATATTACATTGAACTGGTCAATGGGATTGAATGGGTTAGTTTCCCTCCAGTTTTCTGATGCTATTGGTTGAATGACAAGAAGGCCATCCAGTCTATAAAAACTTGCTACAGAAATATATCCCACATGTTTCCTTTTCATTTCACTGGGCCCTTGCAACAAGTGTCAGTGTGGCAAACGTCAATGTTTCACATTGTCAGTAGCTGCCCACGGACCAAACTGGATAGTGTGGCCTGCCACAGCTTCATTTGGCTGTCGATGTCGCTGTTCAATGGTTGAAATCACATGTCTTGATAACAACAACTTTTCAGAGACCTGGAAGTACTGGAAAATAAGCTGGTCAAACAAATGCTGAATGTAGTACTAGCGGTAGTAGAAATACCTCATTATATGCAGAAGCACCAGCATAACACACACAAAATACAATAATATTCACTGATCACAAAATAAAAGCACATACTGTCAGTGAAAGGTCCAAAAAAGCTGGGAAAATTACAGTCAAAACCAGAGTAAAATCTGTATTTGTGTTCTGAACAATGCTATAAACCTTAATTACAGGCATAAACATACTGTCTATATTCCCTACTGAACAATATTTTGCAACCAAGTTAACCATATCTGAATAAAAATGATAAAGAGTGTAGCCATCAATGACAAATTGAACACAGATATTAAAAAATGCAAGTGACACAATGCAGTCGCAAACGGCAGACTTCGCCCCGGTGCCGCCACTTTGCAAACTTGAAAAAAACACATCATATGATTCTGGTCCATTCGCTCCATCATGTAAAAAATGACGTCATCCACAACACTGAAGTATGTAACATAACATACTTCACTGCCATCAGAGTAATGAGCCACAGGTATCATACAGAAAATTTGGTCAAATTTGGGCATGTGGTTTCTGAGATATGCACACAGGCATACAGGCATGCTGATTGCTATAATTCACCCACCTACTGAGGGCGAAGTAACTAGTATGGAATATTTGTAGCGCTGAATACTCAATGAAACTGAACAACATGTAAGTCTTCATCACAACTGCACTTTAAAAAGCCACGTGCAAAGTATGGTGGTCCAAAAAAATCAAGTAACTAGATACGTGCTAAAATCTCTTCTATCGTAGTCCCAATTTGAGGCAGATTAGAGCATATGGAAGGCTGCTCATAATTATGTATTTCCCCACAGGCATACGCTGTTGGCTAACTGCATTTACCATTTACACAGCTAATGACTTACATATGAAAACTTCGTCAAAAGTTTTCGCAATGTGTTAACAAAAAATACTAAACAAATAAATGCTATTCTGAGTATCAAAGAAACTAGTAACTTCATTTGGACATGTTACTCCACATTACTGGCAAACCTACAACAACAAAAACATCATTATTCATTTACTATTACTAGCATTTGTACTGGTGTGTTAAGTGTTGACATTGCTGATCATGTTAACATCAGTGACATACAGTAAGATTAGCAATGACCCTAGTCACTGCAAAACTGGCAGCATGAGTATATTACTGCCAAATACTGATATTATGCACAAAATCAGCATTAATTTAACTAAATTTGTAAAAGCAAAAAAGTTGAACATATTGTACTGTTGCTGGAATCAAACCCAAAACATAAAATGAAAATAAAACACTTTGCCGTTACACCACATGACAGTTAACTTATTATGTAAATCGCGCTTTTATGACAAAGCACTAGCTAGTTGGCGTTCAGACGCCAACCACTGGTTTCCGTACATCTAAGAATTAGGCACTTTCTTATTTTAAATTTCGCAGCATATTAGTCGTATAAAATGTACGTAATGTTCACTTTTATCAATCAGTCACTATCGTGCGTCATAAGTCACGTCACTGCGTACATGAGCATCGGGTAAGAACTAAGCAACGTACTGTAGGCTAATGTTTTCAACCTTCGAAACCTGGGGGCTCCTATACACAGCACCCCTTCACCAATCATCGCCAAATTTATCATGCAAGAGTAGGTGAAGGAAAGGGAGGGAAAAGGAGAGGAGTGGAAGTGTGAAGCTCCGGAAAACTGCCAAAACCTGTGATTTTTACCAACTTTAAGGGGCTACTGTACCCACTGCCGCCCCGCTCTGGGCCAAATTTGGCACGTAAGTACGGGCCCATGGTGTACTCTTCCATGCCAAATTTCATCGTGATCGGCATATACTACTATGTATAACCACACAACCACGCACAAATAACCTATGTTGGAAATTCTTGGGCTCCTGCACCCACCTCCCTAGACCGGTCCATGCCAAATTTGGCATGCTTGAGTAGACACATGGTCTACACTTACCCGCCAAATTTTATCCAATTTAGTGTATTCTATGGCCCCTGAGAATCAAAAAACCCAATGTTACTGTTTTTCAACTTTGTCATTCTGTGCTGGCTCCGCCCAGCGTTGCAGAGACAAAGTTGAATGCGGGTGCACATCTATAAACATTCCCCTATGCAACGATACCAAGAACATTTCAGAATTACAACGCATTGATGGCAAAGTGGCATTCACAAACTTTGTTATTTGAAAAGATTGATGGATCAACAAAAAACCTTTTTTAAAACATCAAACTTTTTCGCCCCATGGTGGCGTGCGATATCCGAGCCCCACCAAACTTGGCATGGTGATAGAGGACGTCCTAACCTTTCTTGCATCGCCAAAACATGTTCGCCTCCGACGCACAGTTTCGCCGTTACAAGGTGCTACAATTTAAACCCCCATAACTCTAAAATCCCTGGAGCAAATCTGCCCAAATTTTAATACGTGACCGAAGATGAAGCTGCCCACAAATAGTAAAAATTTAGTTTAAATATGGACCAAGGGATACGTACCAAAATTTTAGTAAAATTTTCAGTTTTTGGGACCCACACCTCTAGCCCTGTACTGACTGGGATGAAATTCTGCATGGAAAGATCAACTCCTGCACGCCAAAATAATTTCACCCCAATCGGTGCAATGTGTCACCCCTAAGGGATGAAAAACCTCAAAATCGCCTCAAGTAACCGAAATACCGACATATGCTGCATGTAATTAAAGGCCTTTTATTAGTCAGTTAAAACATTTTAAAATATTTTACATAACAACATTCTTTGTAACATTGCTACCTGCTGTCCGATTCTAGTTCGGAGGCACGTTCTTCAGTTTGGCAAGCAGTGAATCATACTTGCTGAAATATTTGCCAACATCCACTTGATTCAAGTCATCTTCGGCACTGGCCACTATTGCAACCGCTGTAGAGTCATCAGTCATTTGGGTTTGTTGGACCTTCTCTCTCTGAGGAGAACATGGCACTTCAGAAAGGTTCAAAGGAAGATGGGGCAACTGTTTATGGTTGATAACAGGTCCACATACAGATTGATGCGGCAGACTGTCACAAGGCACTGGAATACGGAGACAGTTTCGAACAAATAAGCTGTCATTTGTCCATAAGTTGTTTGCTCTTTTGATTCGTTCAATCTGAAACACGGCACAGAATTTAAACTTTAAAGTCAATCCACCCTGTATACCATGGGCAACAGGGCTTTAACACGCCTTATTCATTTGTTGATTCCGGTGCTATATAAATCATTCACTTACTTACTTAATTCCTTACTTACTTTCTTCCCTAATTTTTTACTTCCTTAAGAATAGGCCCATTCCATTTCCAGACCAGAGGTCGTAGAGACGACCAAACCTGGCTTTAGTTTTTTTGGTGTTTATTTTGTGTTGTAGTATAGTTTGTTACAGATGCATATTCGCTTTTGCTGAAATGCTGGCACTGCACTTCACACAATAACACATACTGCCAGTAATCAGACTTCATTTTCAGCATTTGCTTTAATCTGCTGTTTACTTACTAATGCACTTACTTACTTACTAAAATCGTAATATCTGAAATTCGCTACCCGCATACCCGAATTATTACCCCAACAGGTAGCCAGTTCCAAAGTACCCAAAATCCGATGCTATCACTGTGTATATCACTGCGATAAATACTTAGGCTTACTTTTGCCTAAAAATAGTTTACACTTTAACTGGACAGATGGCTAAAATACCGAACAGTATGGTAGAAAACCGGATACCTAGCGGCCCAAAACTGACAGGATGAGTCATAATCAGAAGAGCAGACCTTCCGAATAGCGATCTTCAGAGTAGCGGGCCTTTGAAATAACGGACCCTCAGAATGGTGGACCAGAACCACAGACTGCATGTTAATACTGCAGTCATTGTATGCCATTCTTGGACAATTTGCCTAGTACCTCTACAGTGAAGTGAGCAATGTATTCAGTCAACCGTCCATTAGGTTTGATGTGACACATTTTTGCATAAGTGCCAATAAGTTTCATAGCCTCGTCATCTGCTTAATCGCAGAACTCGATTAAGCAGATGACGAGGCTTAGTACCTAGGCTAGCAACTTTATCGCGCGACAAAAGCGCAAGTGTGACATGGCGTGTCGCGAACAGTTGCGCCACTCCTTTTCTGAGTAGAACAGTGCTCAGTTCTCTGCAAATATCAGTTACAGTTGTACACTTCAACTATAAAGTTGCGCGACAAAATTGCAGGTCTTAGTCCTCAAAACCGACTGAAAAACAACAGGTTGTGTTATGTGTTCAGCTGGGGATGAATCGTTGGTTCAAAGATACTTACCGCCACGCCATATTTTACAGCGATTCCCTGCAATGTGTCGCCACATTGTACTGTATGCATTATAAAAGTGTACGCGTTATCGACACGAGTAGATGCAGCAGATGACGTTGTTCCATACTGCGAATGAGATTTAGTTAACTTTCCAAACGTAACTCTCTCACCACACACATCCTCCATTATCATTCACCTCATGACCGACCTACTTTTCTGTCACTAGCAAGAGGTGGGCGAAAATTGTCCCAGTTTCGTTTTCGATTTTGTGACATGAATTATTGGCGAGGGTTGTTTCTATTCACTCACCTTGTTAGTCACAACGTTGACGAAATGGCCACCCGTTCCAGTTTATCAATGTCTGGTACTCTGGTTTTCTTTTGGGGTACCATATACGTTGTTTGCGTATTGTAAATGAGATATCTAATAAGATCTGTGAGCGGTCCATCTTATGTTTTGCGCATGTTTCTTTTTTTTCAACTCCCTTTTTCCGACGTCTGCAAACCGAAATTTTCGAAACTTTTCCACATGACGTGGCTTTAGTCGAAAAAGAAGCGCTGCTATGCCGATTTCATAAAAGTGCCCCCTAACAAAAATGAGGGGCGAAAACCCCAAATTTTGCCCAGTCTCGCGTCTAATCACACCATATTATGTGCCCTCACTCGAAATGTGGAAGGAAAATAGAAAATCGAAAACAGGGTCGGTTAAATAGTGACGGAGATCGACGTGCTATATTATACGGGGGGAACTTTTTGCGATTTTTGACATAATAGGCTGCACGCTTATATCTCGGTAACTGTATAAGATAGTCGATCCTATTATTGCTATCAAATGACGTGGTTCGGCCCAAGGATGGTCCTTTTGAAGGTTAGGACGATGAGTGACATCATTTGGGGAGAAATGTGCCCCCAAAAAACCTCAAAAAGGGGCGTGAATAGGCATTTTCAAGCCAAACTAATATTGAAATTCACGTAGGCCTGTCTCGGTCGCGGTTCCACCAATTTTAATGAAATTTGGCACACTGATGCACTTCGACCTTCTTGACCTTTCCGACCGTTAAAAATTTGAAATTTTAAAAATCCAACATGTCCGCCATCTTGAAAATTCGAAAAATCGCGATAACTCGGCCGCGGTTAGAGCGATTTCGACGAAATTTGGCATAGTGATGCAGTTCCATCCTCTTGACCGTTCTGA
>Ga0209780_1001694_pt1 | contig 14884 bp, 6 predicted proteins | sample WorMetexBAHAMAS2_FD_187384 | JGI IMG/M metagenome (GOLD analysis project Ga0209780, IMG submission 187384) | Marine gutless worms symbiont microbial communities from Max Planck institute for Marine Microbiology, Germany - Inanidrilus exumae... | ecosystem: Host-associated > Annelida > Digestive... | reverse complement strand
GAATTGCATCATATTTGTAATTTTGTGTGTGGATGTTTTCAAAACAAAAAGCAAAAAGTAGTGCAATGAAAAAGACACACAAAAAACATTAAAAAATAAAAAACATAAAAAACATGTTTTTTAAACTTTTATAAAAAACATAAAAAAAACATTTTTTACATTTATGGTATAAAAGGCGCTATATAAATACTCTTCCTTTCCTTTTCCTTTTCATTGTAGGAATGTTCTCATCGGGAGTTGTTTTATTCATTGCTCGATCAAATGCTGCAGCTACAAACTGTAACCGACAACTTGGCTTTCGGGCTGCTAGTTTTTTACGTCACAAAAACCAGGCTGTATATTTTTTGAAACTTGTGCAGTTTACGTGAAAAGAGTATTATCGTACGAAGAGGCTAACAAATGGAAAGGCACTCAGCGGACAAAAATAACTTCAGCTAACTTGTCAACGCATGTAATAAAATTTTGAACATAAAGACTGTCACAATAAAAGTAAACCCTAATATTGTTTTATCATTATTTCCATAGCCACAAGGAACACTAATGCCAAATTTTTTACAGCAATACTGCCATCACTTGTAATAGGCCTATGCATGCATGCATTGTGCAGTTTTCATTCATGAATTTTTAATTTGCAAATTTTAATGACTTTTAGTTGTCCATGCTGGCAGTTTTATAAGTAAATTTTCAACATCAAGAAACTAAATGAAGGCCGCTAGAAAAGCAATCGTACATGTGAAAAATAATTAAACAACTTTCTAATACGATACAATACGATACGAGATAGTTTATTTACGTGAGCTCGAAAAGTCGAAAGCTGACGAACGGGCCAGCTTAATCTAGTGCGCAGCACCAAAAACGGAAAAATAAAAAAAAACTAAAAACAAAAACCGGGTAGCTAATGCTAAATTACGACAATTGAAGCGGTAGTGAATGTGTCAAATGAAATTAGACGTGTCATTCTGCCTTGTTCATGCACGCCTGCAAACGCTTGCGAAAGTTCTGAACAGCCTTTGTCACTGGTTTCTGAGGAACGTAGTTCAGTTCTTCTACAATGTGGTTCGTAGTTCCGCAATCGTCGGTAACTTTTGCGAATCAAACTTTAGTAATTGTTTATAAATTGCATGTCACAATGACGTTACAATGACGTGTTTTTTTCTACAGCTGTTTTTACAGCTGTTTTTACATTTTCTCAGCATATCCGCGGGGATGCAAATTTTGGTTTTAGAAATCTGCTGGTGTCACTTTCATAAGCAGGCACTGAAATTCCAAATAAAGATACATTTTCAGCAGACTCGTGTAATAATGTTAGCCTACTAACTCCGCCAAAATTTCACTTTGCAAAGCCAGCCGTTGTGGAAATATCTGGGATTAATTGTTAATCCCAGGAAAATTAACGATATACCCTCGGCTCCATTTTATTTGGACACCCTGTAGATTTTAGCAGCTGCCTGTAGTGTATAGCCATTAGTCAGCTTCAGAAGCATGACAGAACGCCGTCGGAGCAAGCTGCAGGCCTCTAGATCTAGATGTTGGCCTACGTGGGTGACTAGCGGGCTCTGAGCTGCAAACGATTCCGGCTCATCGTCACTAACCCCTTCATGGGCGGGCGATACAACTGACACGCGCGCACGTGAGCGGGACGAACGTTCATCTGCGATTTTGTAGTAATTGAGAAACTGTAACCAAGTGACAACGTAGGTACGTTACTTGTTGTAGAGTGTAGACGATAAAACAACACCAGTGAATAACAACAAGGCAGTGTATGTGCCGCCGGGTATTATCGTTGTTGTCACTAATCGATACAAACCTGGGCTTCATAGGGCGTTGGGTGGCCGAATGGGTTACGCAACTTCTTGCTATGCAAAAGATCTCTCAGGTTCGAAAAAATTAAGTGATTGACCCTGGGCAGTGAAGTAAATTGTAAATATGTACTTATGATAATTTTATGTTCAAGTATGTGTGCGTTTATTGTTTCGGTCTGTATTATTTAAGTTACGGTATTCATTGTTGTCTGCTTTGACCTGTACAATGTATAGTTCACTGCTCGTTCTTTGCTGTTTTGCTTGTAATTATGCATTTATGTTTTGCGAGTTATTTTGTGTTTACTTTTTGTTTGATTCTACCACTTGTTTGTGAATAAAGATTTATATATTTTGTTTTTAGTTTTTCTTTATTTTATGTTTCTGTGCCGTGCGCTTGACTAAGTGCACTAAGGCCATTTCGTCAGCTTTATAGCGCACTAAATATATGGTATCGTATCGTATCGTGCGGTAAACCTAGTGCTTGTATACAGCAGATTGTGTTTGGTTTACCCAACTGGTTCTTTGTGTTTCAGGTGCAACCGACAAAATCAGGCGCCAATGATGAAAGAGATGAGAAATTTTGGCTTCAGCTCTTGCACGGACACTGTCGCCGTCCTATTACTGATGCTTGCAATCACTAATGCTGCGGCTGAGCTACAGGAAGGAATGTTAGTCAACGCGCATCTTAACACTGGGTGTGGCGTTTCGTATCGCATTAACATGCAAACCGGTGTTCAATTGATAAAGAGGGAAGTTAATTGATGTGTTTAAGATAATAAATAAATTTGAGGATGTAAATTTTTAGAATTGGTTTCAGTTAGCACGTGATAGCCGAAATTATACATACAAATTTCGAAGCAGAGGTTTTTTTTTAGCCTACAAGATATTTGTAAACATAATTTTTCGAATAGAATTGTTGATATATGGAATAAATTGCCTGGTGATGTAGTAACGTGCACACCAGTGAATAGTTTTGAGAATAAACTTGAGAATAAACTTGATCGTTTTATGCACAAAAGGGTTTATATAAGTCTGCAAAAGCTTTATTGCTTGTATCAAATCCTATTAAATACTGCTAAATTTGTCATATTTAATCAAAGGAATATTTAGTAGTTTTAATAGTATATACCTGTGTGATTACAAGTGAAAGAGCTTTATTGATGCGTTTAAGCCGACAATGTCACACAGTTTGTAGTCAAATGTCATGGAAAATAAAGAAACTGCTTATCTGGCACAAAAATGTGCACCATCATGATAGTCCACCCTGAAATCCTTACCTTCAACTCTCCTGCGACTGACACGACATGAATCTCCGTTATGCTTCACCTTGTCTCTGGAATCAGCCCAATTTGTCTCTTGGTCAACCTTATTCTGGTACTATTGCCTATGCCTGGACCATTTCTTCTGAGCTACTCGGTTTTTGTTTATATTTTTCTTTATATTTTCGTTTCTGTGCCGTGCGCTAGATTAAGCTGACTATCTCGTCAGCTGTTCAGCGCTCGTTGATCTACCGTATCGTATCGTATCGTTCCTAACGCTGCAGCTCAGTCGTTAGCTGTCTCCGTCGCTCAGCTAATGCCACAGACTCTCTGGTTAGTTTTCACTGGTTATGAGGGAATCAAGTTTAAACTGTCTGTGTCGTCGTTTGCCGAGCTATTCACGGCACGGCAACTCGATACTGGTTCAATCTGCTTCACTACGTTGCTCACTCAGACAGTTATTCATTCATCTCCTATCATCGACCTCCAGTTTCTTGCACGTTCGTCCCACACACCTTGCCACGGTCGAAGACCATTTGCCACTGCTGTTCCTAAACTGTGAAACAATCTTCATGATGCCTCATATCAGCCTTATCCTTAACTATTTTTGTCAAAAACTGTAAATCACATTTGTTTCGACAGTCATATACCTGGTCGTTATCTTATAACTGTTTGTCTAATAGACCTAGTGGTTAGCCTACGTTTACTTAGGTCACTTTGAATGGTAACCAGCCACTTTACTGGTCCTGATAGAGCAATAGTTTAATGTTTTTGTCTCTATGTGCGTCCAGATAACAACTTTTGAACTAAATGATTTTTGACTTAAACATTCGATAAGCTGGTTCAACTTGACACTATCTAGATTAATTTCGAAAGTAAAAGATTTAGGTCAAAGTCAAGGTCACAGGATGAGAATTCTTTTCTCGGCTATGGATACACGTTACGAAGTGATGTATTTCTGGTTGTTTGTTGAGTTCTCAGCGCTAAAGTGGTCGGCGCCACCTCGAGTGAGGGCTTTAATTCTAGCTCTAATGTAATGTAATGTGTATAACTTGCGGTTTGATTGGGGCCGGTGATGTGAACGACAGGCAGAATGTGTGTGAATATCGGCAAATGAAGCTGGTTCCCGTCGCCAAGCCGTGCATCAAGTCTGAGACGCGACTTGTTAGGGTCTGGAAGGCGAGATGTCACGACGACGCAAAGTTCGGCTGCTTCGTGTACGAACCGCGGTAATTCGTCCAACTGTAAATAATTGTGTATAAATATTTATTTACAGGCCTGTGGCAGGATGAAAAAAAGACATCAACATCGGTTCAAACCGTCAGGGAACACTGCCATAACGTTTGACGACGTCGAGCCGCACACTCACAGGTGCAAAGACCGAGCTAAGCCGAATAACAACAAGCAAGGGGTCAAAAAATTTTGACGAATGGCCGCATCGCAGGGAGGCGGATTTTCACGGTTACAGTCGGAATCATTGCTGTTGCGCTGTCATACCATTATTATTCGCCTCAAAGCTAGGCTTCAGCCGAATATTAGATTAACTTTACGGCGAGTTTTGGCGATGTTTGTGCGTTCGGCTATAACTTCGCCAAAAGAGAACCGATTTTGATGAAATCTGGAGCACTCTGAGTACATTGTCGGGGGCTGGATCTGGCAGATTTTGGATGCGATCCGTGCAGTAGCGACAACTGGAGAGCTAGGCGAAATTTTGTTTTTATTTTGTCGGGTAAGCAAGCACGATTTCAGCGATTTTCCGTTGGCCAAGTTTCACGAAACTCGAACACAACACGTCGATCAGTGTAGCGATGAAAACATTCGGAATAGAATTTTGAAAATTTTACCGTAAAGGTCGCTTTTTCAAAAAAACGCAAAATTTTATGGAAAATTTTTAACATCTTGCGACTTTATTATCATCGTCATATTTTATTCTCCAGCACAACATAGAACAACTAGGGCCTAAGAATAATAACAGTTGAATACAAGAATATGCCAGAAGGCTGCCAGAGAAGCAAACGCTCATTGAACTGGCCACCTATCTTGTTATATAATTAATACAGTTAGTAGTATAACTTAACTCCGCAACGATTACAGATCGCCGGAAATTTACTACCAAAATAACCCTCTACGGGATTTCTAGTTTCCATTTCCACCTTTGGAATCAATTCAGAGTCATTCTCCTGGCCTGCACTTTCCGTACAAGAAACACCCCCAAATTGTCTGCGACGAAGACACGGCAGACAACGCTGACATTATTCAGTCGCAGACAGCCAATCACCATCGACTGTTGAGTCACGTGACACTAAGCCAAACGGCAACAGTGAACGAGTTTTTCGTGAAATTTTGTCAATCGGTCGTTAATTCGACAAAGTCGAAACAAATTGAACATGTTCAATTTATTTCGACTTTGTCGAAAGAATCGTTCGACTTGTAGCATTCGACAATGTTGCTACGACAGTGTTGCTGGTGTGAACGGGGCTTTGCATCGCATCTCTCCTTCCTCGATCGCGCGGATAGCACTGTTGGCGTGTCGTCGACGCTCGTGTAAATACATTCGACCGTTGATATTGAGCAGTGTCTTCCGCACGGCATGACCGGGCAGCGGTCACGACATTAGCACCTAAATTATAGCGACGCCATTTGTCGTTTGCACGCCGACTACGATTGTTAGTAATTCGGCATCTCTGTCGCCCTGTCCGACAAATGGCCTTCGAGTTGCTGCTGTCTGGAGTCTGGCTTGGCCAGTTTAACCTCCCGCTAATGATCTTGTTGAAGACTAGTCGCAGGCGTCTGGAGGATGGTTTTAGCTTTCCACGAATGACCTCACGTCGAAAGCCGTCGGCTTACTTTGAGTCATAACTCGTTGTTTAGTTTACCCGTCTATCTGAATGCTTCTTTCGTGTTGGGCGTTATGGATGGTTTGTTTGTGTTGGCGATTTAGTTCGGTATATTGCGCAACAGATGTGACTTGCAAGTTACAACGAATTCATTTGTCAATTTCCGGTGCGGCAGAGCTGTAAGTGCTACCATCACCTTCGTCCACAGGTGGCGGATAGTGGTCTGGCCTCTAGATATAGATCGAGATTAGCTGCAAAATAAGCAGGGACTTTCCCTGTCGAATACGCAGTCGCGTACCAACAGCGACGGGTCTACCAGGACGAGGATGCGGCAGGCGGGCGGCGCCGTCTGCTGTCACAAAAAATCCTCATGCACCCACGACAGAGCTGCCTCGTGGCGAATGTAGGCCGCCACTAAAGAAGCCTACCTGCTGGGCGCCGTGGGGCGCTTTAAGGGCAGTCCATGTTGTTAAGTAAGTAAGTAAGTAGTTAAGTGAGTAGTTCTTTATTAAACATGCGCAGAGTTTTACATATAGTTGAAATAAAACATAAAACAAGTTAAAGAACGAATGTAGTTGAACAAAGTAGCGTCACAGTAACTAGCTAACGCGGTGCGGTAAGAACATTAACATTCTGTTGATAAAAACCGCGAAGTTTTACAATATACTAATAACAGTCTTTGTAAAGCATTCTAACGAGAAAGTTAGAGTCCAACAGTCTAGTGTGGTGCTCAGGTAGCTGGAGTGTGTGCCTGCGGCTTCTAAGATTGTAGCGTTATGATGCTGTGGCGAGTGGTGGTAACAGTCTGTGGAGTACGTGGTTAGTTTCATTAATAAGTCTGCTAAAATCACTGTGCTAAAATCATTGTCGTTTATTCGGTTTCTGGCTACCCAATTTACACACGTTTGCCCAGCAAACTACTTTAGACATGCTACCTTAAGTGATTCGTATCATCGTATGAGTATGTCTGCTGCATTCTTGTTGGAACAGCGCTGGACAATCCGCTGGATGATGATGATTATTCCCGGGCGGCAAGCTGCCATTTTCTATAGAACGGCTACCGATTAGACTACGATAAAGCGTCGACGTATAGAAAGAAGCGGTGAATCAGTTTCATTTAGAGAATAATACATCACGCGTTAGTGGTGGCGTGCAACAGTGGTCGCGAATCATCGTGAATGGCAGATGATCTAACTGGCCAGGCCAGCATCGTCCACCTTTAGGTCCGCCTTCTTTCTGTAATGATAGTCGCCGTAGTCCGTGCTCTTCGTCATTACTGCGCTCCCAGTAGGGGTGCGAAGTGTTGTAATCAGCGTGTCTGTCTGTCCGTTTGCATATCTGAAAAGCCACACGTCCAAATTTCACCAAATCTTTTACACGTGTTACATGTGGCCGTGCATGGCTCGGTCTTTTTCTGACGGCAATGCGATATGTTACGTACTTCCGGTTTTGTGGATGACGTCTTGTTTTACAGGTGTAATATAATGCAGGGAACAGGCCAGATCAAAGACGAGTAGATGACACGCATGTTTCGTCCATGTCGCCAGGTGGCGGCACCGGTGGCGAAGTCTGCGGTCTCCGGCTGCATTTGGTTTATTGTTGGTGACGGACGGTGCTGCAGGAAGTAGCAATCCACCACTGCAGAGACGATCTTGTAGGCCGTAATGTTTTCTGGATAGTGGACTGCGCGCCATTATCGACATAGGCTGGAAATGTTTATGATACGATTGCCATGACGTGCTTGATGACAAAAAGTTATCTCTAACACGGCTATTGAATTTTTGACCTGTCTCGGGCGTCGACAGTGAATTTCGTAGACTTACGGCCGCAGTTTGTTACTTAGACCCCGGAATGGATGCGAAGTATTATACTCATCATGTCTGTCTTTCTGTTTGTATGTCTGTCCGCTCGCACGTCTGAAAAACCATGTCCAAATTTCAGGCAATTTTTTGAATATGTTACCTGTGGCCATGGCTCGGTTTTCCTTTGACGACAGTGTAATAAGTAACGTGCTTTCGGTTTGTTCATCCCTCGCGGCGACGAATGCACTCTTCAGGCAGTAAATTTCGCACCGGGGACAAAGTCTGCTGTTTACGATTGCATGGTTTGCTCTGTTTACCTACGGTAGAAATAGCATGTACTCAAAGACAATCGTGGTATGAAATGTTGTTTTGTTTTCCAGCTATGCGTGCTAACTTGCCTATCAGTTAGCTGTTAGTATCGCTGTCGGCCCATATACAGCTGTCACTGAATGGCTGCTAATTAACGAAATTCTTAACAGATAAGTGGAAACTTACACTTATTCATTGTTTCGGAATCAGGGGTTAAATTATGTGTGAGCGCTACCTATTCAGTGGCCGAAATATGAGAATTCCAGTGTCATACCGTGATTGGGTACGTGGAGTGATTATATCACGCTATTTTCGAAATACAGGCCTACTAACTAGGTGGCGCGGTGGCGCAACCGGGTAGAGCGTTGGACTTGCGGTCAACAGGTCGTGGGTTCAAATCCTACTCGGAGCAAAAGCTGCGTATCAACCTTGGGCAAGTTGTTCACACCTATGTGCGTCTGTCATCAAATAGTTTAACTTGGTCCCGGCCAAGGGGCGGTGATGCTCTGAGGCTGGGAAGGTAACCGCAGGCCTGGCGGAAATTAATGGCAGCCTACCGCCGGGTGGATGACCTATAGGCACCTGCGGGCTGACTGCCTGTACACAGGGATCAGCTCCGGGCCCAACGCTCGGTAACAGTATGGCCAGCCTTTACCTTTTACCTATGCCTTACTATAACTAGCAGTTGTCAGTTATCTGAAATGCTTCAGTGTTGTACTTTTTGAAAATTCTTGAAAACATTGTTTTTACTTGTAATTTTGCAATCTGACTGTGAGAAATATGCATGACAGTCAAACATTTCGATAACATCATTGCATCTATCATGACCAGGACATGTAATGGACGTAAGGCCATAAGGGAGCTGTAGCTGGACGTGGAGGAGCCTGGATATGAAGTGTGGTAGCTCCAGCTCAGCTTACACCAGCTCCCAGCTCGGGAGGCTGGCAGACATTAAGAGCGTTATAAACTGTTTTATGCGCAGCCTAAATAACAAACTGGTGTTTACAGTTAACTTAAATTAACGCTGGGTTTGAAACATTCGTTTCAGGACGTTTCATTTTCCGATAGTCGAGTACTTACTGAACAAGACGGAAGCTGTGACGTACAGATGCTGTGACGGCTGGCAGCAGGAGCAAAATGAAACCGGCTGCACACAGCGTGAGTTTTGACTTACATTCGCGCGAATTAACACCTGTGAATCAATGATGACGAAGACGACGACGAACTGATGCAACAACAACAACAACAACAACAACAACAATAATAATAATAATAATAATAATAATAACAATAATACCAACAAATAGTGAAGAATTTTGACGAAAGGACGCGTCGCATGTGGTACCGTTATTGATGATTGAATGATCCCTTTTGCTGCGTACACCGCAGCAGAGACTCCCAATGCTTATAATGGGCGGGGCCGGAATGGGTCTCGACCCCCATCTAATACACAGTTCCTTGAACCTACCCGAGTTAGCTTCCAAACGCATCTTGAATGTTTAGTCATTTTGCAGAGCTCACGAACGTGACCAACAGACAGGTAGACACCACAGACAGACCAAGTTACTCCATCTGTAGACTGTAGCAATAGGCCGCATCTAGCTATTGCTGCGATACGGCCTAATAATAATCATATAACGAGCTACAGCATATACGGTCATAGGCGTAAACTTCTATAAGGCTGCTAGGCTCGACCACTTTATAAAGTCCTAGGCTTTTCAGTTTTTGAGCCCCTCAATTTTTGTCACATGCAACGCCTACTATGAAGCTGTCTTCCACAGTTTAACGAACAACAAAGTGACTTAATAAAAATGACTCCAAATGACATTCGTACCAAGAGCCAATCGGACCATCAGTTTCATTCGAATCGAGCAATAGAAGATGTAAGCTGTCAGCAGAATTGTGTTCTAATTTTTAGCACTAAATTAAAAGCCACTAACTGTCGATGAGTAGCGTAATATTATCCCATAATTCTATAGGCCTATTACTTACTTAGGCCTACCAATCGACGTCGTTTGATGTTTTTAGTTCTTTTTCGTTACTTTCCTGTCATGGTTTCGTGCGTTACCTCAGCTTTTCAGCGGACGCTGAATATTTTGTATAATATCGATTCGGATCCTATAGTAACTATGGAAATGAAAATTACATGTGCGGCTGTTCAGTGTCTCCCCCTGGCGAATGTTTTAAAGACTGAACGGACAGTACAGTCTCTGATATTATTAGGTTTATTGGTTAACCCCGAAAACCAAGTATGGGTGTATTTAGACTTAGTTTTTATTATAAGGTTTAGTAATATCAATTATTTAATCAACTAATGAAATTTTAATAGTTATCGTAATTAGGACTATTTACTAAATATTAGCTCTGTTTAATTGTTTCATACATATTTAGTTGTATCAATAACATATGAGAGAAAAAGATAGGGTTCACTTTTTGGCCCATACTGTAGCCTATATTTTTGTATCACTAAACGTAAGTAGTCGTTGTGGCATTTCAGGGACCTTCGGATGCTTCGTCGCATTTATTAAACAAAAATAATAATTATAACAAGGTGTCGCCCTAACTGGACGTAACACTACTGTCCCGCCGTGCAGTGTTACAGACGACGACAGATGCCAGCGAGCAAAACAAGGCGCTGATGACAGATTGAGTAAGTGAAAATTAAGGGTTAAGGCCCGTGTACAGCAGCGATAGAACTGAACTGAAATGAATTGAATTGACTAGTTCAATTCAGTTCAATTCTATCGCGGCGATATGAACAGGTCTTTAGATCTAAAAAGATATCTTGAGCCGAGTTTTTGACTAAGATATTCAAGGACATTGACGGGCCTTGTTGAAAAAACTGTTGTGGTGCAATGTTATTGCCAATGGCCCGTTGACACGTGTGCTCTGTCCACACTACCTGTGTTCACGGGCATAGTTGACGGACCGTCGACACGGCCCGTGAACAGTGTGTATCGACCCTTAGTAGCGAGTTCCAGACGACAGACGAAAAACGGCGAAAATTGCGGTGTGAACATGCTACGAGTAATAGTCTCAGCAACTAGCTAGAAATGGAAAAGCTGTGGAATGATGTACGAGCGTCGAGATCAACGATACCATGAAAGTTCTGTTGCAACGCTGTGCGTGTGGAGAATGCCTCAGGGAGTGCACCACTTGCGCCACTCCACTAGAACGTTACACGCCGTCGTGAATCATCCGAATCATCTTCATAATCCGGCCATCAAACATTCTACAGCTAACTGCTATTGAACTGTCGGAAATAATTACACCAGCCGAGCGAATTTGTCTTTAGAGTCCGTTTCGATGGGTAACAACAGGAGACTGGTAGATCCGTGCAGACACGCAGCTCAACAGCTGTCGTGGCGTGTGTGAACGTCAACTGCATGCAACAAGATGATAGAAATACACTTACTGTATTGAAGATTTTTGTGTTGCAATGGGATTGCTTTTATCGTTGTTATCATTGGATAAAACTTTGACTTTTCGGATAGTGAACAACTCAAGAACTCAAGCTTAATCCTACGTTAACTTACTAAGGGAGGGGATGGGGTATCGGAAGGGATGGGTACGTACTGAGAACGTGTCTCCCAATGTAATGCGGAAGGTATACTGATTGGAAATCCCATGAAATACAATCTTTTTTTTCTTTTATAGTCGAGATACACAGAAATGACGGATTATAGGCTTATCAGCTCATCAAAAACCTATGACGGCTGGGCTCTTCAGGCCCTTCGGGAGAAATTACGTGGAATGTTTCGCCAATGTTGTCGACGCGTTGTCGCTATGCTGCCTTAACTGACAGCCTAAAGAAACAACGGAAATTGTGCACTTTTTGTATTAGACTGATTGTTGCTTTTGTCTATAGCTAACCATACATCATCATATCATCGTTTATTATCGAAGTTGTTATACGCAACTGTCACATACATATCATAATGGTGCATTGCTATCTGTACTATAAACATATATACAAAAAGTATGGTATGGTATGTTCTGGGACTATGCGTGTGTATTTACATCATGTCTGACTTGATACCCATGCGAGCAGACCCTTACAGTTTGCGTCTTTCTTCGCTCAGACATACGTCACACGCCCGTATCTCTGCTTCTCATCAGGATCACGCCTTCCGGGGTACCTGTCCGCTGATTTGTCTTCCTGGCGGCCCGTGTGGTCTATCGAGAGACCGCTAAATAACCGGGAGGCGTGCGTGCAATGGCCAGTGCGGGTCCAAGAGTCCGCGACCGCAGACCAGGTCGAGGCGGCTAGTTTACGGCGATTTAACGCGGAGCATGCCGCGTAGTGGTGTTGACTAACGCAACGGTGTGCTGTTGCTGACAGAAACTACAAACAGGCGACTAGTTCCCATCACTCGCCTAGCCGTAAAATCGAGTGCCAGAGATAATAGGATTGGGGTATAAGGTGCTATAGATAGGATGAAGTGATGTCACAGTAATGTATGGTCACAATACGATCTCCATGTTGTAGGGCATGATGTCGTTCTTTGCGAAGTTAACTGTTGAAGATGTGTCACGTTATTTAAATGAAACTGAATCAGTAGGTTTAACAAAAGCTTGGTGCTAGCGCCAGATCGACGATGTGATTGTAAGTGCTGCAAACCGTTTACATTTCCTTGCCCTATACATCACGGCCACCAGGACAGCTAGCATAGCTCGAAATGAAGAAATTATGTTACTGTCAGCCATAGAGACTCTTTTGGGGGTCAGGACCGGTAATAAGAGCTAAGGAAACTGCTGAAATGGCCGACCGTGGCTTAAAAGCAGACCTGAATTTGAAACTCTACATAAGTAACAGCAGTCTAAAGATCAGCAATCCGAAAATTTTACGAGTCAAACACCCTTCCTTCCTAGGAGGTTTTCCTTTTCGTGGGCGGTTCTGGGCCCCATCTAGTACAGAGTATTATCTTTGTTGACCATTACACCAAAACTCGCAATATACCACATACAGACAGACATACACACAACCCTAGGATGAGCCGAACCGTTACCGTTGTTGACTACAAATTTCGGTGTCAAATGATGCAATATTATGTCATTTAATCAGCAATCTGGAGCCATTGCCGGCGTGGGTCGTGGCATTATTGTGAGTGCTGGCTTCTTGTTGCGTTACTGTGGTCAGTTACTTCATCGGGTGCTTGACGTGTGCCGGACGCCGATGCCGCTACGTACTGCTATACTATTACTGCTGCTGCTGCTGCTGCTGCTGTGGTTGGGTGCGTCATCGCGTGTCGACGTAGAGCTGCGGTCAGCGTCAGAACTGAGTGAGTGTGTCGAAGACAAACAGAGGACGGGCGACTGTCTGGCGTCGAGATAACCATACGTTCAAGTGTTCTGTCGTTGGCTGTCGAAGCTGATTGGCCGTCGCGAGAATTGAGGCTCAATTAAAAGGGCGACGACAACGACGTTAGCCGAAACGATTGGTCACCAATAGGGCATTAACAGCGTGCGACTTATCGTGTTTATAATAGGCCTGTATACATATATACTCTTTGCCGCCAACGACGAGCGACTTTCCCAGAGACACCGGCTCAGCAAGAAAAGCTGTGGACCTGTAATATTCGGCTGTACGCAGCAGCTGCCGCCAATATGACGTCACATTCACTGATGCTGCTGACTCTGATGACGTCATCACTAGTTGACAGCCAATCATACATCACGGCGTACCGCGGAAGATATCTACCTCACCGTCAGTTATCACATCATGCAGCCCTGTTTAGCAGACAGGACCTGTTTTTTTCCAGATACACCTGCGTAACATAATCAGTTGTGTAGCGATTAGCGAACTTCTCTGCATGTCATTAGAAACTCGTTCAACGGTCGTTACATAACTTCGCGTAGGCTAAATTTATGATAATCAGTGCAGTCGTGCAACTGCATGTGGCATTAAAATATTTACGGGTTCTGGTATTTCCTGGTAAAATTATGAAAAAAAGCAATTTTATGAAAATTGATGAATTCATTTTCAAGAGTTACGTTGAGCATTTGAATGACATTTGAATTTCAGAAACGGGCTACATACGGATATTTTACACAGGGCGTTTATATCATGTTAGCCCACTTCCTATATCACAGTCCTGTATCGCCAAGTACACCCGTTGCGGCCAGTTTTATAGAGATTAATATTAGTCGGATTAATTGCGTTATAAGCTTATAATAACAGTCTGTCGTCGTGTGTCTCTTACTATAGGTCACTGTCGCCACGGACTGTGTTTCAACGGAGGTCAGTGCGTTCCAAACAATCCGCAACTGTGCAGCTGCCCGGATGGTTTTCAAGGACCCCGCTGCCAGTACGGTCCGTATGGCACGTCGCTTTCTTTGTCGACTGTAATACATCTTCGTTACACACTATAGGCTGTTTGGTTTGCAGAGACACTTCATTGCCTCTCATACTGCAACGCAGAGTAAAGCAATCGAGCTATAAGCTTCAGCTACGTTGTGCAAACAACATGCGTACAGTGTACTCCGAGCTTCAGCGAATTACTGCACTTCATCACGACACCACGCAGCCCCTGGAAGGTCTCGTACATGCAGCCTTACAGATAGTGTAGTCCTGTATCGGTAACAACGTAGCCTGCACTTAACAATAACAGCACATACGTGCCGGACTGTCATTCAGCTTCACGATAGCTCATAGCTGCATGCCTGGTTAAATACTAAAAATGAAATATGCCGTCTTACAGTTAAGCTAAAGACTTATTGAATTAAAAAATTTCAAGATAATAATTGTGCAATTTCGATGAACTCTGCTACTGTTTTGGATACATGAAGCTGGCTCGCAGTTACCTTTTCAGCGCACTGTAAACATTTTATATCGTATTAAAGCAACAGTTTTAACATAAATTATGTATATATAT
>Ga0209780_1001693_pt1 | contig 14887 bp, 7 predicted proteins | sample WorMetexBAHAMAS2_FD_187384 | JGI IMG/M metagenome (GOLD analysis project Ga0209780, IMG submission 187384) | Marine gutless worms symbiont microbial communities from Max Planck institute for Marine Microbiology, Germany - Inanidrilus exumae... | ecosystem: Host-associated > Annelida > Digestive... | reverse complement strand
AGGCAAGGCCATATTATATTTTTTCCGCTGTAATCTATTTTGTATTCTTTTTTATTTTGTCAGCATAGATGAAAGACCAGCCATGGGATCTCAACCAAACTTGGCCAGTAGGTCGGAAGTGAATGTCGCTTTACAAATGCCCCCCAAAAATTCGGGCGGGCCCTCCCGATACCCGCCTGTCAAACAGGTATCCCGTTTGTGTAGGGATGGCCAAATACACTGTCGGTAGTGTTCAGATGAGAACAAGACAGGATGCATAGCGCCCCCTGGTCAATGGACAGGGGTAGACGAGGTGTTAATGAGGTCGCTGAGCTCAGAGTAGAGCAGTGATTTCACAGAAGACGAGTCAAAGTTATATTACTTATAAAAACATCAAATTTTGTTTTTTTTTCTACGACTTCCGCACTCGACACCGAAACGAAACGCCTCATCAACAAACAAAAATCTAGTGTCAATCAGTGTCACCTAAAACTTGACCTTTGACCCAGAAACGGCTGAGATCCGTTTGCCTATTGTGACCGACCCTTCAGCGGCCATTATACGTTGCAGCCATCAAAGTTGAGACATGTTTGGTTGTTTGACGGATCGCAGGACAAGCGCTGCTGACGCTCGGAATGATTTCGCCGACGGGAAACCCGGTCTCGGAGCTGTCCTACAAACGAGCAAAGGTCGGCATGTACACGGTGAGCTACAAGGCGGACGAGAAGGGCGACCACACGCTCACGATCCGATGGGGCCCGAACGACATCCCAGGCAGTCCGTTCAGAATACCCATCGGCTAGATCCCGATCTCTGTTCGATCGATCCGCACACTCGACATTTTCTCATCTCCTTCTGTTTACTCGTTATCAAACTGTAGTCTGTAAAAGACGGACGGGTTGACAACTCAACCGAAATGCGAATCTTCACCGATATCAGCCAGGTTTGTACCATGCCGACCAGTGGAAGCTCTTGCGCCCCGCGCCATCTTTGAAAAGATTGGAAAATTAACAAACAAGACTAGTATGTCGGTTCTCCTTATTGTCGGGCCGAAATGTACACGCTGGCTGCGTCGCATGCCGCCCCCTGGTGAGTCGAGATGAATATGCCGATGAGACAGACGGACTGACGGACGCCAGACCGTTACATTACGCTTTTCGCTAAACGCGGCCAGCGCAAAAAAATTGACAAATTCTACGTTCGGTGAACAGACGCCATTGGTCTTATGTGGGCTCCTTTCGAAACCTGCAAATACGCCACAGCTTTTAAATAGGAGTTATCGAGTCCCATTTCTGGTTACAGCGGTGTCATCCTGACTTAGATCGGTCAAGATTCGGCGGATGATGTCAACTGCAAACTGTCCCGCGTTTTCGTGGACTATAGTAAGGTGTAAGGTACGCGGTTGCGCCACGATCTGCTACCGCGAAAAATCTTCTTCAAACCCCAACTCAGATGGGGCTGTTGCAATAGCCCCACCCAATCTGCGTTGGGTTCTGAAGTTCCACATAAGTTTGTAGCCATATACTTCTGCGAATTCTGAGTCAAAAGCTATATACATTTATGAAGAGGACAAGTCATTTTAAGTACCTACTTCGTGGTAAAATTCGGCTCTTTTTGGAGCAGGGATATTAAAATATTCGGAGCAAACTCCAAGAAGTTCCCGGAAATCGCTTAAATCTAGGCATATAAACCTAAGCATATAAAACGTGGTGCAGACTGTGCAGCATGATACAAGCCATTCTATTGAGGCTTACGCGTCTTGCTCAAAACGCTTCAATTTACAGCATATTATCGACTTTTTACACAGAAAAAATATTCGGCTTTTGTGTTCCTAGGCGTGCAACGGAGCAGCAAAAATTGCACCCTCCCCTTTGCACTATTTCCTACTCTTTACCACCCTGGGGTCAAAAAACCCCACGATAGTTGGGTGTTTATTAAAAATGGAGTGTTAACCCGTAGGGGTTGTAGAAAGTCTCTGCTGCCGGTTGTTTGAATGGAACGGATGAAATTTGCGAGTAAGTGGCGCGCAAATGTAACAGGATTCATGGCTAACAGTGGCGTAGCTATAGAGCGGTTTATGGGTTAATTGAGCTGCGTACTACGACCGACGGGTTTCAAGGCGGCCCGAGCGACACCAACAAAAACTTTGGCCACCGAAACGAAACTTGCTGCACGAAAGTGAACACTGTTGATTGTCGTAAAGTAACATCATAGTTTTATACGCCTGGACTGAGATCGCTGGTCTTTTAAAGCTGTTTTTTTTCGGTGTTAATTCTGAAAGTTGCGGCCCTGTAACATCGGATTCACGGATGCGCTTCGAGCCTCCAATACAAACCTGTTGGACTCTGCCGCTGGCGGTGTATCTGGCCACGTCGTGGGTTTCTCAGAGCGTTGTCTAGCCTGATTTACAGCCTTTCATCCACGTCTGTTCCGCGCGTCTTATTCGTTCTGCTCGTTTGTCTGTGTGATGTCTGCCGGGGTGTAGACAGGAAGTTTTTTGTATGGAGTCCAAATTCAAGAGACGTGGGGTACAAACAACATTTTTACCACAACTTAATCTATTTTAGCTCAGTTTTCCCAAAATAGCAACACTATAATTCAGGAATTCCACGCCAGGCTGGCTAACAGACCATTTTTAGCTTTTGACTTTCGGGCACTTTGGCGCCCAGGGTCGGTTAGCCAGCCTGGCTTCGAATCCCTTTGTCACTGTCCGTATTGTGAAAATCTAGGCAAAATGGGTTTCTTAAGTAACCCCAAGCAATCGCGGGAGGCGGTGTGCCAGTACGAACTACCTCATAACATCCCCACCAGCTTTGTGAAAATCTCACAGCTAGGACACTGATCGTGGTTGGGGGTCCGGAGCCCTGAACTTCCTGCAGGCCAGGTACGGCCCTGGGTGTCTGTTGGGTGTTTTTCATTTCGACTGGACATGTTTCCGGCGATGTGTGTGTGCGTGTTTGCTTGTGTGAGTGACGTAGAGGCAATAGCTTCGTCTTGCGAACGATTAGCTCTAGTCGAGTCGAGTGATATATTACAAAATGACAATCGACGAATACTCTCAATCAATAAAGCGGCCACGTTCAAGCCAATAGTGTCGGCTAATCGTGCCGTATAGATTACGACTTAGGTCCGGTTATAGGGCGGCTCATCGAACCTTTATATGTAGACTAAATCAGCCACGTCGTTGTCGCGACCTTCGTTGAAAGTGTGCTAGTTAACCTACAATAATTAGTTAGTTCTGTATGCATCGAACAGTTTGTCACTAGTCGTGCGATAAATCAGCGTTTCACGGAACACTTTCAAACAGAAAATTAGAAGACGGATTCCGAAGCCCCCGCTTCAACGTGGAGGCCTTCGCCCGCTCCACGGCCCACGGCCTGCTGTGACCTTGACCTTTGACCTCCAAAATCTAACCAGGTCATCGGTACGAGATATTGGTTATTTCCGGCCTGTACATTTCATCAAGATCTGTCCGGACGAACGAACGCGGCGGACGGTCAACCCAAAAACAGAACTACGCAATAGAAAAACGCATCTATTCGGGTAACAAGGAACGTCATCGGTCGCTTCTGCGGGGCTTGTAATGGACTGTAACGCCATTGATACAACCTATCTACCCATCCAATCTGAGCTTGGTTGAACCAGACTTTATCCGCTTTAATTAATTCCCAGTGCAGAACTTAAGTCCCATGCTGTTGCCACGGTAGCGATATCGATAGCCTTATACTTGTGTTCGAAAAACGTACATTTTGACTAGCACTAGTTTTACTTACTTACTTGTTACCGTTACCCGCACAGTCACCGGTAGTGGTTAGAACCGCATGTCAACTTTGCGTTTATTTGCACGACAATCTAGCGTGCATTTTATTTATTTTAACAAATCAACGCGCAGTATTTACTACAGAAAAACGGTATCGTTGTCTGTGTTCAACGTGCTGCAAAAAATACGCCCCACCTTTTTACAATTTCTATACACGCCGCTGCAAATGGGTGGCGATCTCCGTCGGGGAATTCGGAACTAGCGGGCGGGCGGCAGGCACAACGGACCGAGCGCCGCAGGCGCGAGGAGTCGCCGAGCGCCGTAGGCGCACCGCTAGTAACACATCTGAGAAAAAAAACATTATATTCACATACATTAGGAAGTAATCGAATTGTTTTGTTATGATATTAAAAATTGTATTGTACGACACACCAACAGAAATCCGAACAAGCGAGTATCGTCTTCTACGCCAAATAAACAAACAAAATATCAAGACTGTTATCATTTACCAGGATCGTCGTTCAATATTTTCTTTTTTATCCGCTTTTCTCAGATGTTGATAAAAAAATTATCGTCTTTATTTATTACAGGCCCGCCTATACATAGTGTGCGGGGCAGACTAATAATAACCGTTGGTGTCTGTCGTCTGTAACGCTGCCGGCGGGCGGCCGACACTGCACGGCGGGCCAGTACGGTTACGTCTCGTTAGGGCGACAGCTCGTTTTATCTTGTCCTTGGCCAGCATGATGCCTAGAGCACGACGGACACGATAGAATATTTAATCAACTGAATATTTAATAAATGTTTAATTATTAAAGGCTTGTGTAGTGCAATGTGTTTTACATTCACATATAATATAAAACTATTTTAGTGGCCATTATTTGTTCAGAAAGCAAAACATGGTGCATAATGTCTTACTTTTTATTGACCCACCCTGTAATTTGCCAAATAAAAGTACAACTTACTCAGCTCATCTGCAATAGGGCCTACCTACAAAAAACGCGCACCAAATTATTCCACCAATTCCGAGTAACGAACTTTCAACTTTCCACCTGCATTACAAAATTAACAAATACAATGAAAATGTGTAGAATTTACTCCATGAATGAAATAGTATCCACATACACCGTCCATCCGACAGTCATCTGTTTGTGAAGACACTGATAGCAGTTGACGATATCTTGCTGAATTAAATTGAAAACATAACACAAAACAACTCTGATCAAACATTATGCACAACAAAGTCACACTCTAAATGACGTTCATGAGGCAATCTAAACCGTCCTGCATCTGTGTACAAAATTATTCATTTAAATATCCTAAAACTCTCTCCATTCTACAACACTAGCACACTGCATTGTACGTGCAACTAAGACCGCTATAGTGTTTCAATTCGACCCACTGTAAAGTGTATTTCTATTTTTTGCACGGCTAGACTGGGGACTATCTTACTATCTATATCGTTGACGATCAGGGCATTTGCTGGAGCCAGTTAGCAGGGTCTGACATTTTCGACATATAAATGAATTTGCAGACTATCAACTACAGTGACAACTGGACTCTCACAAAACGACCACAGAGTACACAAAAACCCCAAAACACACACACAAAACAAATCTTAACACGTACGTCAGTGAGACTGACATATATCCACACATGCCTAACCTACGCCCACGCAGCGTGATTTCCCGAACCGCGCATCTCTAGCGCTGCGTTTGGCCCGAGCGGTCACTGAACTATAAATAGAACGTCGCTCTGACGTCAGTCAGCCTAGGCCTGCAGGCTAGGCTAGGCTCCTATTCGTCCAATTTTAGGCTTCTGGGGGAGAAAAGTTCCCCAAAATGGGAGATTCCCTGCCCAGGACGCCGATAAACCGCCGCGCAAAATTCGACGCCACAATGTACATCCTAGGCGGAGAAATCCGTAACCGAACAAACAAACAGTAACCGATATATGCAAACTTAGCCTATCGACACGCGTGGATAATAAAGCAAATGGCCATAGTTGAGACAGCAGAAAACATTGTTACGTAAGTCGTGATTGGCGCTGAGAGAGACAGTAAGTAAGGATGCTAACATAGGACTTTGGCGGCTGTGATCAAAACGTCACCAAACCTGCATACTGGCTGACGTCATCATACACGTAACACACTAGTGATGTGCAGCATTATCCGTTTTAGGAACCAGGTAGCTAGTTAGTTAGAGTTGGAGTTTAACGTCTCGTTTCAGCACAAATATGGCCATATCAGAGACAAAAGGAGAGCTATCCCAATGTAAACGGTAAATAATAGCAGTGCATTGCTCCTCTAACTACTTCTCGACACAAATACGACACTTGAAAAAATTAATGCCCAGTTGCGGCTATGCGGGGGGAGGGGGGTCCCTAAACCTCCCAGGCGCCTAGACACTGACCCATCCCCCCTCAATGTTACTGCCAACCGCACTATCTACATGTTTAGCTACAGTAGTTTGCATAGATCACCAAATTCTGGGAGACTTCGTCCCCCAAGTCCCCTACTGCAGCTTCGCCCCTGGATGCGCCGGAAGAACGCCCGGAAAAAAATACCGCGACAGAAAAACAGAAAATAATAATGAACAATATTGTCACCGTCGATCAGAACACAGTAGCAGCACATCACTACGACGAAACAATGCCGATCAGCACATCACTACAGCATCGACATACGAACCCTGAGCAACAGATTCAACAACGGCACGTAACATCGTTCTGCATACGACTACATGCAAATATTCATCACACATTCTGCAGCCAATACTCCAACTGTAGGGCGTGTCTGAACGACCAGCAATTTCCCAACTATCTCTACTACTACTACTACTAATACTATGTGGTGCGTGGTGGCTCAGCGGTAGGGCGTTGGACTTGCGATTTACAGGTCGCAGGTTCAATTCCCGGCCGGTCGGCTTTCACGTAACATAGGTCAACTCAGCCTTGCATCCCTCCAGGGTCGATAAATCGAGTACCTGCTTCTGTTAGCGAGCAGCCATAGTTGATTGATTGAGTTAAGGTTTTACGTCCCATCTGACACAAAATAGGTCACTCTGGAGACGTTCTTCCCAGCCAATTTCTTGTCTTAGTACAGAAAAACTAAATCAAACACAATAAACACAAACATGCATCCATAACGAAATATAAACAACACATAATGAACACACGAAAAACCAAAGACAGGTTCGGTTGCCTCCTACGACCTCTGGCCTGGAATCGGAACCGGTCTATTATGGAAGTAGATAAGTAAGGAAGTTAAGTAAGTAAACAAGGCATTTAAATAGCGCCGAAATCAACAAATGAATCAGGGTGCATTACAGGCCAGACCCCATACGGGCTGCACCTCCAGTTAATTAGATAAGTGTCTTGTTGCAGCATATTTTCACTGTGCCCCATTCCTTGCTGATGACAGCTAGCACTCTGAACCTGTTGGTAGGACAATGACCAACTGATATCAAACTCCAAAAATCCCACAGATTCACGTCTGGGCGACCCATATTAACACTGAGTAACAGTAGACTACCAGTACATGGGAACACAAAAAACAGGTCTACTATTACTACTGCTACAAGTACATGGACATCACTTTTGGTTCCTCCTCTATATCACCTACACTGCAACACAGCCTCTCTTAGTCACCTTACAAACGGACAAAAATGTGTACAGTTCTATTATCACGCTTGCTGCGTCTAGCAGAAAGCGTTATGCAATGGTCTGACGTCCATCCGTGCGTCTGTTCCGTCAGCGCACACTCACTGTGACTCACCAGAGGGTAGCACACGACGCGGCCAGCATGCATTTCCACCCGAGTGTTACAAAGACAGAAATACTCGTTACTGTCGTCATCATAAAGGTGTCAAATACTTCACAAGGTAGTGTAGTTACACGTTTAAGGTGTGGTGGAATTATTAATTATTGCCGGACCACAAATTTACTGCAGAATCTGCCGGTGAAAGAATTCAGGAAACTCTGTCAGAGCAGGTGCGTTCTATATGCGTAACCAGGCTCCCGTTTGGTTAACCGTGACAACATGCAAGCAACGTGGATGTAGAAAGAGTACAAACAACCGGACCAAACCAATACACACAGTGTCAACATCCGGGATGCGTCACACGTAACCGTGGTAACCACCGTTCAACCACTTTCAACCAGCTAACAAATCCTCATGGTGATGACCCAGTTGCATAATTGCTGTCGAAATATAGTAACTAGGCTAATAGGTCAAAAACAACCAGTCTGGTTAATCACATAAAATGCACCTAGTTTGGTAAAGCTGTCGGCAAATTTATTTATTACGTTCCGTTTTTTTGCTACCGGATATATTTATCCTGGCGAAATAAAGATATGGAAAAGGAATATGCTAATGAGTAATGACAACATTTTAAAGTTCCAACGACCACATTCATTTGTGCCATACTGTTGTCACAGTTTACTTACTTATTTATTACTTACTTACTTAATATGGTTCAAACTTGGCATCAAGAACCGCTGAACATTACAAAATATGACACAGCAATGCATAACATACACTTTAAAGATGATGAGCAGCAAGATTAACAAACCACAGGGGAACCACAACAGAAAAATAACCAAAGAACTGCAAATAAAAACCGTTTAGCACAGCAGATCTGGACCGAGTTGTAGTTTGACGAAGGTAGGCTGTCTACGGCGAGACATGACCATCTAGTGACGGAACGGCGCGTCAAAAATTACTTTCCAAATAAAAAAACATTCTCTGTTCTCACACATCAGTCGTGTTTTGTTGCGGAAAAATTATGCTTGACATTCTGTTTTCACACGGCTAAGCAGTTTCCTATCAGTATGCAAGCACGTGAACAGCCATTCAGTGTCATCGCTTTTGATATCACGAAAAATTACATTCAGTTCGATTATCATTCCGATGCACCTAATCGCTTAAAAAGCAGCGGAAACAGTCAACGGCGACGGGCAAAGGCTAGATCTGGGATAGTTCTAGGTATTTCCAGTGCTATATCTGCAGTGATTCGAGGTATTTGAGTTTGTTCTTGAGTAACGTGGTCATCTCCGAAGCCGTCTGTCGATAGCTTGCCTGGACTTTCTCAATCACGCTCTCGTCTGTCGCGTCTTTCTTCTGCACGGCACAACAAACTCCAGTAGTTACAAACCAGAAATGGACAATGACAACCCAGTGTCAACGTGGCTGCCTTTGCTACCTCGACAGCCGGCTGTGACCTTGACCTTTGACCTCCAGAATCTAAATAGGTCACCAGTAGGAGCTAGTTAATATTCCACATGAGTTTCATCGAGATTACTCAGGCTGTTTGTGAGATATCGTGGTAACGATGTCTGTCTTGACGAGCGGACGGATGGACGGACAGACAGACAACCTCAAAACATAATGCCTTCGATGACGCTGTTGGTTGGCAAAGGCACAAAGGCTATTTGCAGCATCACAGAAAACACTTCCATCATCACAGCAGCCTCTCAGTAAACCTGGATTAGCAGGTGCCCAGTTGGTTTTTCCCACAGTCATTCCTGAATAGAACCTTTAGGAGCAATTATGCCAGTCCTCCTTATATTCGGGCCGAAATGTACACTGGCCGTGTCGCATACTGCAAACTGGTGAGTCACCTTATGCCGGCGGGACCGACAGACAGACAGACGGACGCCAGACCGTTACATTATGCTTTCCGCTAGATGCGACTAGTGTAATAAGTGGCGCTGGTATTTACAGGTTGGATGTCATCCAGAGAAATGAAGCAAACTCAACTCACTGATCCTAACAACGAACTCAGCCACTAGCCTTATCCCTTCTTCATCCTGACTCTTGTGTCATCCTGAGTTAGTTAGTTGGAATTTAACGTCCCCTTTCAGCACAAATATGGCTATATAAGAGACGAAAGGTCAGGGGTGGAGAGCTATCCCTACCCAGTGAAGGAATGCCAGCGACATATTAACCTCAACCCTGGCCGTCTTTTTGTTCAGCAGCCACGCAAAAAAAGAAAGCGATCGAGACGCTCACTTAAATTATGATGCTAGCACCTGCAAGAGGCGGAGACAACTATCACACCGCAAGACAAAACTAAATCGAATACGACAAAAACAAGCATGCATCCTTAACTAAAAAATACATATTATATAACACAAAATAAAAACACACAAAAACTAAAGCCAGGTTTAGTCGCATCCTACGACATCCGGCCTGGAAATGAAGTGGGACTATTCTGGTAGAATGGGAAGGGATAGAAAAACAAGCAAATAGATGAAGCGAGTAAAAAGGGGAAAATGAAAAAGTAAAAGATACTAAAAGATAGAGTAGAAGGTGGGAAAGTGAAGGGATAAGGGGAAAGGCGGGGCGATTGCCCCGGGCCCGCATGGGGCAATGTGTCATATTGAGACAAGAATAGCAAACACTAACACAACAGTTGAGTGGAAGAGTTTTGGCGGAGTCGCTCGTCTCGTCAAACGCCAACTCACTGAACCGAGCGATGAAGTCACCAGAGCAACACGACACAAACTCATCAAACACTCTGAGCAGTTGAGTCGCCAGACCAGAGACGTGAGCAAGTAGTTGACTAAAGCACTGACAGAGGGCGCTCTACAGCCAACCAAACACCACAAACAACACAGCCACTCAATCCATATAATGAATTAACGTAGCACTCTTTGACTTGGTTCTGCTAAATTATAATGCCCGTAAAACATGACAGTCGCTGAAAACTGAGCCAACAATTACAGGAAAAAAATTTTCTTGCAGAATACACACATGCAAAAATGGCCAGTCGTAAAAGAGAAAGATATAAAATAGAGCCAAGAATGTACCGTTTATGTTTTAACTGTACTGGGCGATAAATGCAAAATCGTTAAAAATTACAATTGCACTGGACAACATCCAGCACCTTTAATGAACTAGATCAGTAGGTCAACAGTGCTGGTAACATCGTCTACTGCTAAGAAGTTCGGGACCAAAACTATCACCAGTACTCACTGCAGCCGCCAGGAAAGGATGGCCAGGCTGAGTGACCTGGGCAGCCCAGTACATGCATAAAATGGTGGGCATCCATCTCAGTAGTAACTAGTCTCATCTCATCACAGACGTAAGCAACACAAGCGACCACCCGACCTATTAGTGATTCTGACACATTTTCCGGTTTATCAGAACAGGATTCACAATCGGTGGAGAACTGATTTATTGGTCTAAGTTCTATGTCACACGGATACAAAATGGGTCATTTCAGAGACGTTCATTCCGTGTCAATCTCTAGGCTTGATACTGAAGAAACTAAACCCAACACAACAACAGCGAACATCCATCTGTAACAAAATATACTATAACACAAAATAAATGCCAAAAGAAAAACTAAAGCCAGGTTTGAACGACTCTTATGACTGCCGGCCTTGAAATGGAATGGGATATTCTCAAGTAAGTTTGTAAATAAATAAAGAAGTAAGTAAGTACGTAAGTGAATAGTGGAATCCGCAACGAATCGTGGTGTATTACAGCCGCGGAGCCTGTGCAGGTCAACAGAGAACAGAGCTGAAGAAGGTGAGTGTAAGGTTGACGTACCATCTGAGGATCAAGTTCCTTGCGTTTCTTGCCGCGTCGTGACGCAGCGAGCTTTGCAGGTTTGAGCACCACGTGACACGCGCCCAGCACCACACACAAATGGCAAACATGCTGTCCACAGACATACATACATCCCACATTGGACTTCATTTACACATGGGACAACTCAACAAGATAACTACAGAAGGTTTTCAAGTAAGTAAGTAGGTATATATGCTTCTAAGTAGACTGTACAAAACCCAGTGATCACAATGTGCCAGCTGACTTGCCACAGTGGCTGGTTACATATCGAGGTGGTTTGCCCACCCAAAGACGATCACCCATCCCAGTACTAGCCGGGTCTGACATAGAGTAACTCTGTGTTGATGTGCCCACTCGCCCAAATGCCGTTACCACTTCGACAAACCACGACTGTAGTCCTGAGGGAAGGAACTGCATCTTCCATCCTCATAACCTCACAATTATCCCCAAAGTGCACGTTATTAGTATTAGTGGTCAATAAATAGTCTGTTTAGTGCCTCATTCAAACCCCATCGCTGTGTCCCCAACCACACCGCATCCTCAGCACATCACAATTATCCCCAAAGACAGTAGTGCCTCATTCCCACCCCATCAATTTGTCCCTAACCACACCCCATACTCATCATGTCGCAATAATCCCCAAAGAGTGCCTCATTCCCACCCCATCGCCGTGTCCCCAACGCCACCCCATCTTCATCACCTCACACCATCCCCAACGACTGAGCTGTACTGCCAGCCCCTCACCTCGCTGACAAGGACCAAGTCCTCCAGAGCGTCCACGTCCACCAGCTCCGACACTGACTCGGCACTCGTTTGTAACCGACGACCACTCTCCGTAACATGATCTGCAAATAACGTCAAACTCAAACCTATCAGCATCCAGGCACGGACTTCAGACAACGTCGTTTCATCCAGTTTGCTATGTGGCAGCACAGGGGCATAGTCTACTGTCTCTGAGTGTATCTTGTTAGGGTCGACTGTTTCTACATATTAGGAAGAGCGAGCTTATGTTTTAGCACTGTTTTCTTTTTTTCAAGACACGCGAACTGTAGAATTTGTGTGGATATATGTCGCATTGATGCTAGTTATGCACATCTTTATTTCACCAGAATAAAATATCCAGTAGCAAAAAATGAGACATAATAATAATAAATACATTTATTAATTAACTTAACTATGAATGAAGATAGACAACATATAGAGCGTGACATAGAACACGTAACAGTATTAGCTATAAACATAATAAAATAATCTTTAAGTGTAGAATGTCATAGTTGTTAAAGTAGGTCTTATTTGGGGGGGACCATCCCCAATTCTTTTCTGGCGCAAAACTCACAATTTTCTATCAGATTTTGAATTGACGGCTCTTCGTGAGAACTCTAATATCAGAGGTGCACCAACAGAGAACTGCTATGGATATACGTCACATGGGAATTCAATAATCAGGTCTTAGTTTTGGGGAATAAGCTCCCTTACTTTTGGCCAATCACTGTTAACTAGAGATGTTGATTGTGTGCAACTGGCTTCTAAAACACTGCTATATGCTTTTCTCTGGTATAAAAGTTGGTGCATATTCCACAAAAATTTTCATCACGATTTAATAAAACGGAAACAACACAAAAAACAGGCTCGCAACAGTCTACAAAACACTGACGTAGCCCAAAATGTAAAGGTTAAAAAACAATTTTCCCCCAGGAAGATTGTCTTCCCTGACACTTCCTGACAGACTTCAAATTCCCTGACATTTCTGGGTTTTTCCAGACAAGTGGTCACCCTGATTCCAGTACTCGTATGGACTATCAAGGCAATGTGAAAACAAGAAAGTAAAGGACACACTCAGGACAATACAATACACATGGACTTTCATACCACAAAGCTGATCAGCAGGCACTGCGCTTTGCAGCTCAGCAGCAACATTTTCTATTTGTTCTACAAACACAAAACACAATGTGACAACTTCATCATATGATGTAAGTAAGTAAGTAAGCAAAATGTGGATTTAATTGACTGTCTGAGTTGTGGTTTCACGTCCCACTGACCCAAAATAGGTCACGTTCTTCCCAGCCAATTTCTTGGCTTAGTACTGAAAAACAAACACAATAAAAGCATACATGCATCCGTAACAAAATATACCGACTGTTTCAGACGTTTGCTTAAAACGTACCAGTTCGCTAGATACTAGCGCATTTAGCACGTTATCGAGGTTCTTGACGATAACCGCGCTCTATAAATTTACTTACTTACTTACTTTACTTCACTCGTCCAACTACTGATTCTCGACGGAAGCAGCTCTAATGTCAGTAGCTAACACAGTTTGAAAGGCAACGCTCTGCCACTAGTTCATTAATGCAACTAATAGTTTGACCTGAAATCACCAAACTGCAAAACAGACCAGAGATTGTGTATTCTCGCACGACGGCGAGCTTCGACAGGAAAGACAGGCGTAGAATGAGCAAATCGCCTAGACCAAGCCGCAGATACGGAATGAGACGCGTCCTAGGTGGCGCCACCAGCAAACGAACCTGTCAATACAGCAAATAAACGTGGCCAGTAAGACTACTGTTATTACAATTACTATTATCATGCAATGCAGCCTCTTGCCAAATTACTTTGACACTTGACAATATTACAATAATTGAACAAATAAAGTTATAATATTATTTTTTAAAGTAGAAAGCATAGGCAGTTGTATCGACATGCAGACCCACGCGGGCAGCAGCAGCACTACAACCCATAGAAGCACGCGTCACTAGCAACCGTGCGGTTTTCGTAACTGTGTGACCTTGACCTTTGACCTCTGGGTCAATGCATGCCGAGCGTATAGCATGTCAATGCATGCTATAGAGTATATGTGTACCAAGTTTGGTGTTGATAGCTCAAGCCGTTTTCCTTTTAGAGCGCAGACAAACAGACAGACAGACAAACAGACAAATGCGACTGAATGCCCTACCCCCGCCGGTGGCTATACAGCCGGCTTGGGTAATTAGTGAGGCATAAAAATAATGTTGGAATTATTGGTAAGTTGCAAGATCAAAGGTTCCGCTGACTGGTTGGTAGATGTGCTATTAATTAACTCACGTCGTTGGCAGGTTCTCTTGCATACGTTGAAGACAGTTCGCTGAGAGTAGTTTTCAACTCGTTGCTAAGCTGTTTCACTGCCTCCATCTCAGGACATCGACTGATAGATGTCTCTCCGTTGTTCATGCTCTCACCATCAGTATGGTGCAGTGAAGCAGGCCGCGTGTCGGCAGCTGGTACTCGGCCCGCCGCGACAAGACACCTCGCTATTAGGTTTCTTACACGCAGCCACGCTTTCTGTATATCAACAACATTACGATTGATCGACTTAGTTTTATGTCCCAACGAACACAAAATAGGTCATTTCGGTAATGTTCTTCCTTATATGCAAGTATTAGACGATGCGGTAGCATCGTAGCCAAGAATTAAAAAAAAGAAATGCTACCAGCACTAGTCTTATGTATAGCGATTAGGGCTGGACTTTGGCGACCCCTTGAGAAATAAAGAAAGACAGAATGGATCAAATATTAGTATCAGTGTGCTGTCCTCCACAG
>Ga0209780_1001692_pt1 | contig 14888 bp, 10 predicted proteins | sample WorMetexBAHAMAS2_FD_187384 | JGI IMG/M metagenome (GOLD analysis project Ga0209780, IMG submission 187384) | Marine gutless worms symbiont microbial communities from Max Planck institute for Marine Microbiology, Germany - Inanidrilus exumae... | ecosystem: Host-associated > Annelida > Digestive... | reverse complement strand
CATCTCTCATCATCATCTGACATCAACTCCTGTCCTGTCAGTGCCATCGTCTTTCTTTATTGATGATACATCGTTGTTGGTGGCTTTGGTGCTCAGCTAGAGTGCATATGTACTATAGAGTAGAAACCGGTTCTGTGCGAATGAACTGTTTATGCCGAATTTGACCGAGTCTTTATGGAACTGTAACATTCTGTTTTGTTGATAAGAACTAGGCTGCTGCATGTATTATCATTTTAGACCTAATGATGCATGACACTTTTGAGTGCTATTGATCTCTTATAATACTTGTGACTATAGTTTCTGTGAATAGTAAAGTAAAACTAGGAATTAGCAGTTTGTTGGTGTGCTACATTTAATCTGCTGGTGACTACTGTATTAACAATTACTTAGGTCTTTTGATGCATGACGCATTTGAAAGGCTGCTTATATGTACTTAATTATGTTCTTGTGATTCAGTTTATCATGAATCTGTGCATGCTTCTTGATTGATGTTGAGAGAAACGTGATGTTACAGTGACATAACGTGGCATTACATTTGACTACATATTTGGGTTATGCTGCTGTCTTTATTCAGAAAATCTTAGATTAAACCCTATAATTTCATTTTAAGAACTAGCTAGTCATTTGCCTTTCAACTGCCTTTTGTTTTTACTTTTGGTAAGCTAGACCTGGGCGTAGTAAAGGTTTGCTAAGGCTTGCATAGTGATGCCGCTTGGCACAGGCCGTACGCACCGTGATTCCTACGCAACCGCATGTTGATACGCACGGCATCATTTTTATTTCTTTAAATTGCTTAAAGCCTTGGTAATAAAATGTTTACAACCATTATTCTACGTCGTATAGTAGGTGATTAATCCAGTAAAAAAATTTTTTGGCTGCTCTATAACTTCTCATGCGGTACAGGGTTAATTTAAGCAAAGTTCTCACAGTGGATTCTTTCAGAACAGTACAAACCCACACAGTACCAAAATGGCACTATTTTACAGCACAAAACTGAAAAACAAAGTAGTGACAATTTTTTTTATTTTAATATTTGTGTTCACGCAATTTATTTAACGATACCCAGCTAGCTGTTGAAAAGTTGACGGCTTCGGCAAAGTTGTATCCCTGGTTAAAGCCCGAGTGATATGCTCGAGGAAAAGTAACAATAAAATCACCAGCTCGCTGATCTGTTCGTACAATCTACAGCATATAACAATAGAAAAATACAGGTATCTGTAAGTTATAATGCCACAAGTTGAATCACAGGCAGGTAAACAGAAATAAAATGTAAATAAAAATATGAAAAAGAACTGATCAGAGCGATCAACATTATGTGTTTACTGTTACATAAAACATCAAATGGTTCTAAGTTTCAAATAAGCACTAACATCATAAAAACAGTATTAATAAAACCGGTGTCAGAGCACACTATGGCTATTAGCAAACTGGTTTCATTATCAACCTAATGACAAGACTTTCAAAATTTTCTTACATATTTTCCTTTCTCAGTCTATCAAAAGAGATGTTGTTGAACATCATGCACCATCTCATCAGTGTTTGGTATTAGACCTAAGGTAACTTGTCTGGAACATCAAAGTGATTTTAGCAACATGCTGTCCTGATGTCGAGAACAAATCATACAGGTATCAACAGGAATCAAATCCACTTCTGCCAGGTTGCAGTGAATTACCTTCATTACTAAGCCACGTCTTCTCATCGAAATCACACTCACAGAGTCACTTAAGTATCAGAAACAATGCTTCATTAAAGAGCACACCATCATCCATTACTCTTACTAGAACTGGTAATGAGTTTTAAAAAGTTCAGTCATTGTCAGCGTAGCCGAATAAAAGTTGTATAGTGAATAGGCAAATTGGGGTAGGAAGATTCCAAATATGTAACTGTTTTCGACCCCCTACTGACAGGTCACGTGATTTGGTACAGACACTGTTATCCTTTAACACCACTGAGATAAGACTATTATTAGGACTAATAGTCCGATCTCAATGTTTAACACAGGGCCATGCACTATTCTGGCAGATAAGTCAATTTACCTTGATCATAGAGCCAGGTAAGTTGCAAAGTGAATAGACAAATCGGGGTCAGAGATTTCAAATATTTGGGAAAAATTTGCCCCAACGCACAAGTCACGTGATATCGCAACAAGCGCTGTGGCTCCAAACGCATTGTTAATGGTGGCCTATGGCAGACATCATAACTCATAAGTCAAGAATGGACAGGCGTACAATCTTCAAACCTAGTGATCCGTGATCTGCCATGCATGACCACTGTCCAAGGTCAAAAGGTCAAAGGTAAAGGTCATAATGTCATGTAATGTATACACCAACAACGTAATTCAGCGACCGATAGTCACATCAACTTCGAACTTGGTGAAAATAATCATCGTGGGTGGCTCATCAAGTGGCACTATTTCTAGGTCAGTAGGTAACATAAACCTTATCTGATGATACAAAATCAACTGAAAATGTCCTCAAATCACCAAAATTGCGCCATCTATAAAGAAATCAGGGTCAAGGAATCGAACGCCATGTCAGAATTTTTACCAAAAGCTCCTAAATACATGCTTTGCGCATAAGCAGTAAAAACGTAGCTAAAAATCGCCACAATTGCTACTAAATCTGCAAAAATTTCAATCACTTCATGCGAAATCCCGGACATGGCTGACAATCGTGGTTGTAGATTTTGGCACATATTCATAGCTCTTGTGATAACTGCACGCCCTTTAGATTTAGCAAAAATTAGATACCAGTAGCTAAATTAATAATACAGCAAATATTAATTTCAAAAAACTCCACAGTCTAAAATGGCTTGTAAGGACAAAAGCGGTTACGTCGCACAACTAAAATAAACAAGTGATATTACTTGTCAGCACATTGCCATAGAGTCAATGTGCTGACAAGTAGTATCACCTTTTTGATTTATGTTGTTTTAGTTGTGCGACATAACCACTTTTGTCCTTACAAGCCGTTTTAAACTGTGAAGTTTTTGACATTAATTTATTAATTAATCAGTAAAAATCACACTTGAAAATTTACCAAAAAATAAAAACGTACAATTATTCTGTGTGTGCGTGTGTACAGTTTGGAACTCACAGGGACACCCGCTGACATAAGAGTGTTGGGATTCATGATGGTCGTCAGTTGATGCAGCAGATCCGGAGACTGCTCAAACAGCTCCGGTGCATTGCGCTTCATCACGTCTTCTAGCAACTCGGCTTTTGAACTCGGCACACCATACCAGGTCTTCGGCTCACCCCTGACAAAATCACACCGGGGTTACAGCATGAGTGCAACGACTCTACTACAATCACACACGTAAGCTAAATAAGCAATACAATGTTTTTGTTCTGCTGTAAGGCAAGACAACCTGATAATGGTGTCAGATAGCCAAATGAAGACAGCACGTCCCATTCATTCAGTAGTCTGGTGGTGAATGAAAAAAGGATCGGTGATTTCCTTGGTTATGTAAAGAAAAAGTAAAGTAAAAGTAAACAGAGTATAGTAGTTTAGCATCAACTTACCTCTTCACCACTACGGAAAACTCGCATGCCATATGGGATCACACAGTGTTACCTGCCATCTGGCAATGGTGAGAATCCCGCCTTTACCCCCAGCCGAAGCAGATAATCGACTTAGCGACCCCGGAGGGATGCAAGGCTGAGTTGACTTATGTTATGTGAAAGCAGACGGCCGGAAATTAAACAAGCGACCTGTAAATTGCACGTCCAGCGCCCTACCGCTAAGCCACCACGTCACACATGGTTAGTACTTTAAGTTTCCTTTCGTGTTTCACTGGGTTATAGGAACGGCGTATAGCCCACAAAAAAACCTGTGCCACCAATCTCAATAATTCGCTTCCAGACAAACGCAGGAAGACAGCCGAGAAGAAACCAGAAAACGCACGTTTACCTGGAAAAATGTTGTCAAAACAGACGTGGCAGTGTAAGGCATGAACGCAAGAAAACTGCACTGGACAGCTGTTAAAACTGGTCATAAAGAACGAAAAGATGATGCTGATAGAGTCAAATGCCATTCAATAATGAAGGATGTACACATTTTGAACACAAAGGTAACAGTTCTTCTGAGTTACTGTGTGCTCACAATAGGCAGACAGCATAAATTCCACAATTTTTCAAGCGACATCCATCAGCAACAGACTAACGTCATTCAAGATCCTGTAACAGTCACTAAGACTATACGATTGCCACTTTTTGCATTATTAATACACTCTTTACTGTTTAAAAATGCAACCTTATGTACGGCAATGTCAAACTTACTTGAGTGCCTACAGCGACTACTGACTAGAAACAGCAGCTAAGCAGCAGCCTGTTCCAAGGATTGATGGTCAACTAATGAAATCTTCCACAACCAATACTTGACTTTGCATATTTCCCTGAATTCTTCAGGTTTTCCAGATTAACAATTGTCTTGAGAGACGTGCAGTGTAAGCATTGGTTATCATTACCATTCTCAAGTATGTATGACTTCATGTTCATACTTTGTATGTTTTCTGGTCATTCCTCATGGTTGTGCAATAAATGCTTATTCATTCATTCAAGAAAGTAAAATACAGACGAGAAAAACCTCTGTGGAAAATATAACATTAAAATGTTCCATTCAAAGTTTGTATTTAGTACCAATATATTACAGTCACTTATGTGGAAACATTTTCTACATTCGTTTGTTATAAATGGAAAAATATTGACGACTTAACTGTATACTGTCTATATCGTCATCTCTTTGCGTAAAATTTAACTGGGAAGTTTTGTGAGCTTTTGTGATTTTATTTTGATATTTTATGGTTGTATGTTGTGCCACTTTGGCATAATAAATGAATAATAAATATACAGCAGCTCCGCCACACAGAAATAAATAAGCATGCAATAAACATTAAAAAATAGCTTATTTCACACCAGTGAAGGTAGTTGATTGAATAGTTCCAATGATCTTCTATGTGCCATGCAAAACTAGAAAAGCACATACCAATGTAGCACCATGGCACCTACAACAACATGCACAACTATTCAAGTGCTACAACTGTAACGAAAAATCATCTAAAACAGGCAATATAATTCACAAATTAAAAACTGTCCGTTATGAGACAGTACATAAACGACAGAGTACATCAATCAGACTACTTTATTTACTCGTCTATGTCATGTGCCTTAAGACAACTCAATCTGGCTATTCCCTTCTCTGTTGTTAAGCACAATATGTATTATGAAAGAAATGGCAAATTCTACATAGCTATTCCCTTCTCTGTTGTTAAGCACAATATGTATTATAAAAGAAATGGCAAATTCTACATAGTATAAGATCCATGGATCATGATTTGTATGGACTCCAAATGTTAGATAATTAGCCATCCTGCAAATGCGGTGGCTTGGTATAGTGGAAATGGTATTAGTCACATCAACTAAGATACTCCATGCTCAGCATGGTTACTACTACGATGGGTGACCATTCATGGGTGTACCCTCTAAGTATGTAACCAGCCAATCATACCAACTCAGCCTCCTTTCCTCAGTGGGATGGTAAATAAGTACTGACCAACGGGCAGTGGTAGTGCCCTACGGCTGATAAGGTTTGGCATGGCACTGGCCATACATCACAGTCTCCATGACACATCCACCTATTGGCTCAATGACCTAAGGTAAGGAGATGAACATCTCGCCTATACTCATCGAGCAGCTTGGCAACTTTTACATTTTTATGTGAATTAAATATTAAACTAATTGCTAATGTTTCAAAACATCGAAAAAATGAACTCCCAAATACACAAATCTTGCTGCTGCATCAGTAATGCTGCTTGTGTTATTCAACCAGCATATTAAAGACCCATTTCAACGAGCTTAAAGCCTGAGTGAGGAAATCTACTACTGTAAGATTTCCTTAATCAGTAGCAGCAATGGAAGTATTAAAATAAATGAAACTGCATTTAAGAAATTTGACAGCCAACTTTGACAGTAAATTACCTTCATTCCTGATATCTCAGCATTGATATAATGCAGAACTGAATGCTTTAGTATCGGCAAGTTGTTCAAATTCCACGGAGACTGTACATATTCCTAACCATCAAACACGATATGCGCAAATCAATAACACAAAAAATCACACTCGTTTGGAAAACTCCAATAAATCATGGTAACAGTAGAAACATATACAACAAATGTGTATTGAACCACTGTGCGTTTCCGAGTCTTTGCACCAAAAAGAAATGTGCACAGACAGCTTCAGGTACAAATGGAGAAAGATGTAAGCAGCAGCATAAGATGGAAATGGATAATGAACAGTTGTCCATAATCTGTGCTCTTCAGGCAGCAACAAATTTAAGTCACAGAGTCAATAAACAACATTTCCAAAACTATCAGCAGATACTCTATATGAACAACATTAAACAACCGTAAAACAATTTTCAGCAACTGACCTTTAGCATATGCACTCATTGTTATCAAATGGCATTATATATTAGCATACAGGTATATGTACACGCATGTTTTCTGGCAATAAATTATACTCCAAATGCATCCACCTCTGTGCTCCACTACCTACTTATTTGCTTTATCGTGATTTAAAAATTCATCTTTTTTCTGTATAATGCACATATATTTGAAGAGCAACAGTTATTTACATCATCATCTGGAAACAGGTGTCTCGTCTTCTCTGTTGGGAAACCGCTACCGCACTCGGCTGAAGGATTGTCGGCTCCGTATTCGACAACTACCTCCTCCTCAATACAGTTCACCAGGCGCCAGAACTCCTTCTCAACCACCGAGCACGGCACCGTCTGTACATGCAATCAACTCGTTCAGTTGCACTATGTTACAGTTGAATAGCACAGTGTTAAAGGGTAAAGCACTCTCCATGTACTGTAAAATTTCCCAGATGTTACCTCATATTTCCCGACTGTTTGTGGCGCTACTAACACGTAGCATTAGCTATGTCGTTGCTGACAGGGCTGCTGATAAGACTGGATACCAATGTCCACGGACGCCTGTCGTTGGACAGCTGCGGATGCAAATGGTATGTCTGTGGACACTGTCGCCAAAGTATCCGCATCCACACATCTCTGTGAATGACGTCTCAGTAAAGAAATTAAATGGCATTGTTAGAAAATGTCATTATAGAATACTACAATCAAACGAAATTTAGTGTTGCAACCGGAAAGTAAATACTTGGTCATTAAAGGAGTACAGTTTCTTGAGGTTTGTATTGAATCTTGCTAATGGTGTGACGCTGTTCAGTGGCATAAATTTTTTAATTTGTATATGCATTAATTAAAACGTTAATTCAATGCCCTAGTCTAGTCTGGAAGAAGTAGATCAAATAAGTCACAGTGCATTACTGCCCCGGAGCCCATACAGGGCCGGAAAGTGATAAAATTCTGAATTTTTTTTTTGATTTTCCAGACAAGTGATCACCCTGCATAAATTCAGAAGAGCAGAAGGCAGGCCAGTAGTTTTTAATTTTTGTTCAACGACCTTCTTCTCGGCAGTGCTCCAGCTGGAGTAAAGTCCTCATAACAGATAGCTGTAGCTGGGCTTTGCAGGCCACATGCTATGTCTCTAGCACTGAAGGTTACCAGGTCCGTAGATTTCAAAGAATAAATCAAATGGCAAGTCCTGATCCAGCTGGTATAAGAAGATTTGGCATTTTTCTGTGCGTGCGAGCCAAACGTGTTAAATGTCTTAAGTCATCTCACTGTATTTCATAAATGCTTTCATCACCTTGTGCTTCAGTCAGTGACATGTAGTTAGCTGACTCGAACACAAGGTAATGAAAGTTAAATGCATCTTCATTTCATCGGCAGAATAACGTCTTTCTAGAACACCATCAGCAGACACGGTGTTGGAACAATTGTTCACCATACGTGACACTCTGTCTGTACCTTCTTACATCCACATGTCAGAGGACACTAAGCCCCACTTCCATAGATTCACAGCACAGTGCAAAACGACTCAATGCACACCAAGAGGAAGTTCGAAACCAGGTTGCTGCGTTGGTCACAAACGACTGGCTGACCACTTTAGCCGACTCTTAAGACTTAAGACAATGCTTCAGTTAAGTTGGACAGTTCCAATTCATTTACACATTCAACAACTTGAAACAGCCAAACTTCGTTCAGCTGTTAATTTAGATATTGTGCCCTGGTTTAAAAATCAGTGGTCAGTTGCCAGCTCCCATTGTAAATGGCAGAGGAGATAGCATTTAAATATGGAAGAATTTCCAACCTTGAAGGGCTCGTGACCTTGACCCTGGATCCAGTCATACTGCATACTGTCATGCATTACTCATCGACCTCTACCTACATGCCAAATTTCATGGAAATCAAAGAAACTTTTTGTGGACGGTCGGACGGACGTACAGATGGACGGATGGACATTTGAGACCCACTTAATTAGGTCGACTCAGAAAAGTCGAACTAAAAATGAATGTAAAGATGCATACATGTATTGGCATGCTAAAGTAATCCAGCTTGAACTGATCAGCCATTTCACCGAATGACTGAAGACTGTACTCGCGTTTTGCTTGCTCAAATCCATATACTTCTGCGGGCTTGTTGCATTCCTATCAACAACAGACAATACCAACAACACACCTACTCAGAAACTGAACATTTCAATCATTAGTTCATAGCAGTAAGTTTCTTCTAGGTATTCAGCACTGCACAACAATTACGTCTAACAACGTTTCTGATGCATATGGCAGAAATTAGCCCCATATGGGGACAGACCATCGACTCTTCACAACTGACGTTTGTGCCAACTTCAAAGTCACATGACACGAAAACTAGGCCGAATATCAAAATTCTGGCCTGATCAAATTTAGATATTATGCCCTAGTTTAAGAATCCATGGTCAGTCGTCAGCTGCCGTTGTAAATGGCGGAGAGAGCTTTTAAAGCAGCCAGATTTCCAACTTTGAAGGGCTCGTGACCTTGACCTTTGATCAGGTCATACTGCATACCGTCGTGCATCACTCGTCGACCTCTACCTACATGCTAAATTTAATTGAAATCAAAGGAACTTTCTGTGTATTAATGGACATATGTAAGCACATATGGACAGACAGACGGACATTGAGACCGGCTTTATCAGGTCAACTCTGTCGAAGAGTCGACCTAAAAATAAAAAAGTAAAACGAACATCTCTGTTATCAGATCCTTTTGCTTAACAAGTTAACAGTCACCAAACCATGACATCATATGCAATACTTCTAGCCAACGGGTTGTATACTAGTTTTTTTTTGTTTGTTTGTTATTTTGTGTTTTGTGTGCATTTGTGTAACTGTATTATATCATTTGTGTTGTAAAGCCTGCATTGATAGGTATTTGTGTGTCTCTGGCAGCCTGCCTCTGTTATATTTGAATATAATATTAATTAGCCCCATACGGAACTGACAATCGACTCTTCAGAACTGACGTTTCTGCCAACTTCAAAGTCGCGTGACACAAAAACTAGACCGAATATCAAAAATCCGGCCCAATCAAATTTAGATATTGTGCCCTAGTTTAAGAATCCGTGGTCAGTTGCCAGCTGCCACTGTAAATGGCAAAAGAGATAGCTGTTGAAAATGGCTGGATCTGCAACTTTGAAGGGCTTGTAACCTTGACCTTGGATCGGGTCATACTGCATACTGTCATGCATCAGTCATCAACCTCTACCTACATGCCAAATTTCATTTAAATCAAAGAAACTTTTTGTGGATGGAAGGACGGACGAACATACGCTCGCACGTACGTAAGTACATACATACGTACGGACGGACGGACATTTGAGACCGGCTTTATTAGGTCGTCACTGTCAGAATCATCACCTACTAACATCATCCACCACCAGACTCCACTCCCAAGGGAAGGAGTGTTACTCCAAAGCCAGTACAAGAAAATGAATTACTACAGTGCTAGATACAACTATTCTTACAAAACAGTAATATATGCGGCATACTCCAAACAGTACATTAAGTGAGAGATGACACAGTTACATGTTATCACGTGTATAATACACCAGATTTGTTCGGTGGTGTTTACCCGGGCCACACATTTTGGACAGCGCCATTCACTGCGAGGTAACTCAGCCAGTGGATGAATTAGACAACCGTTGTGGTAGGTCAAACTGCAGTCATCACACATCAGCATGTCATCAGTACCACTGCCACGGCCACAGGCATGGCACACCGCACCGGCCACCTGCGCCCAACAAGATATAGTAAAAAACAGACAATACAGCAAATACATATAAACAGCAAATACACCTGCGCCCGACAACATATAGTAAGAAACAGAAAGCAGCAAATATATATAAACAGCAAATACATCGACCTCGTGAAAATATTCAAAGCTCTTTTGTTTAATAATTTCTGACACAATTTTGCACAGTAGTGCACTAGTGACACATCATAACCAACATATTTGGTTGTCACTGATGTTACTTCTGGGTTATACGTTTTGCAATTAGAATGCTCACACAGAATGTACTGTGATTGGCAGCCACGGCTTTCGATTCAGTAATACATTTCATTATACAATTCGTTTCACTGCAATACGGCTCATGACACTCTCACAAAACTCCAGCTCATTCAAACTGCATTCCTGAACAATCGGAAAAAAGACTATTACTACGGACAACCTAATTCAGTAGGAAAATGCACTATTTCATGACAAACATTTCAAAATATGACCAATTTCACGGAACATTTACGGACGGACAGACAGTGTTTGAAATATTCACAAAAATTTCACGGACTCTACTGGCCCTTATTTCAAGGAGTTATATAACCGCTAAAAATGCTTTCTAGTTCTAATGCATAGCAAATTTCTCATCTATTTCTCATCAACTATCAGTTGTCGGTTACCAACGAAAGTACGAAGTGTGATGCATAAGCAGGAAAAGAATACTTGCCAACTACTAACTTACTATATGCTGAAGTGTAACAGACAGCAAACAACAACGTCTTTATAGAAAAACATTGATAAAAGTCTGACAAAGCAATGTAAGTAAAAAAGACATAATAAAACACTACTGTTCTTCAAATACTAACATGTAACGTTTTCTTTTCACGAATTCCACGAGTGACAATCTTCGATTCCAAACATGCCTGAATCAATGTTTCATCTAAATCAAATGAAACATACAGTAAACACACAAAATAGACTATCGATCATAGCATCCAGAACAAAACAAAAGACAAATTTCTGAAGGTTTACACAAATTCATCACAGTTCAGTAGATAAAGGGATGTACTCTCACACAGCAATCCAGGTTTAATAATTGCACAAGAGCTACAAAAGTCACTGGCATCAAATAAATCTGACTAAAACTGCTTAAATACTCCAGAAAAGCAAAGGCAAAATATCTGGCCATTTGTCATCAGTATGCTGGGATTTGACATAGCCTACCTGCGTACAAAATTTGCTTCAGCCGTTCCAGAGATGTGGTTGGTGCCCACCAAAATTCAAATGGTTCACATAAGCTGACCACGCCCCTTTCAGGAATAATTTGTCATTCGTGGGCTAGCAATTGCTATCATCAACCTAACTACCAAATTTGAACTCTCCCACTCCACCCACTATGAAGATATAAAATGTGATACAAAATATCAAAAATGGGGTGGTTTGGGTTAGTTAGGGGTCAATCAATGTCAGTGAGCATAGAGCCATTCAATAGAGCGCACACGAGTTCCTATTAGTGTTCCATAGCAACTACATCCCTATCTTGCGCCGTTTTAGGAATATAGCGAGATACTGGTCGAAAATCACCAGTTTGAACTCATCCAACCTCTATTTGGCGCCCCCGTTGTAAGTGACCCCGTTGGAATTTCACCAAGATCTTTGGCACAAGAAAACTAAAATCCTGGGGCTATCATCTGGCATTATTTGCATGATGCTAAGTTTAGCCATTTTGGTACAGTACCGGCTTGTGACAAACAGATGGACAAATGAACGGACAAAGACACGACGACAACATATACCCCGCAAGCATAGCGTCGTGCAGTAATGAGCATGGTATTGAGAGTAGACAAAACTGACGTGGCGCCATCTGGTACATGGGCTGAAGTGTTACAGTTTAACCTAATGGCTCTGTAGTCACGCGGCCCACAGCTTGGTCTCTGGGCACATTTCAGCTACTGCCACCACAGACGGAGACAGACTCATGAATATTTACTAGGCACACAACCAATAATCTAGCGTGTCTGATAGCAGACAATGGCCGTTGTATACAAACTCAACAGTGCCAAATAATCCATATACTACTCAACGCAATACTGTTAAAAAGTGACGACCAACCCGGATCATCAACAAGAGTACTTGGTAATGCAGTCTTGGGCCCAGCACCAAAGAACTGCAACTTTCTCAGTTCGCTGTTCAAAGAGTAGTCGATCTTCTTCACAACATTCACACTCTGCACCAACACAGAAAAAACTAGAAGGGCGTTCAGTAAAGCGCATAGCTCCCCCACCGACCTTGACCTTCCAAAATTTAATCACCTTGTCCCCTGTGGCGAATGGTATGACTGACGAAGTTTGGTGACACTCGGACTTGGAGTCAGGCCGACGCAGGCGAAAACATAACCTCCCATCACCTTTGGTGGGGAGGTAATTACAGTCAATTTTCTCTCAAAATCTCACCAAAAGATGCCTTAAAAACTGAAGCAAATCAATAATACTTGGCATACACAGACAACTGTTCTACTACCATTGTAAAGGTCAACCTGGGTTAGCTGGTAACCCAGTTAAGAAACGTAAGATTTTGTTGGAATAAAGTTCTACCACCTGCATCATCTTGCCAATGGCAACTAAATGATTTGTATTAGAGAAAAGCCACTAAAGTTCTCCTCAACGTTTCATACCGTTACAGTAATATAGGACAATGAAATAAATTCACTCACAATTAGAAATTTAAAAATACTTCAATCAAATGAGCAGTATTGCCAAAATATGCTGACTTTAAAGTCAACTTACAATCTGTCGGGCAATCACAGACGTAAATGAAAAAATTAGCTGTGTGCGTATCTGTGCAACATGCACCATTGCAAAAACCAACCTGCAACGAGTTTTTCTCTGAGGCAGTGTCAGTCGATGTACCAGAACCACCAGCTGTGTCCGTATCAGCCTTCAACACAGCCACATCACAATGTATCAGGCACAGGCCCAGTCATGTGGAACAGCAACTTAACTCACAGAATTCCAATTCTGCATGCATCAATGAACTCTAGGTGCTGTAGTTAAGACAGTCTGCACAAAGGGACGCGGACATCCCTTCCTTCAACGGTCAGTTGGTGGACCAAGAAAGATGAGACCAATCCAAGATTTTCACTCACTAGGAACAGTGCTTCAGGTTGGTTGGTTGGAGTTTAATGGCGCTCTCAACACAATTTAGGTCATACTGCACCTTTAAGGTAAAATTATATTATAAGTAGATGAAAGAGAAAGTACAATAATCCCCGCAAAAGCAATCGCCGAGTTTACTGACAGTTGCATCATGTTATGTTACGTTACCGTTCGTGGATATGATTCAGCGTGCCAGTGCAAATGTAAACAATCGCCAGTTTACGGAGTTTTTTGACCATTACTTTCAAATCCCTCTACTGATTGCAACAAAACACAAACTTGGTCTTCCCTTTCCGCCCTAGGAACCTTCGCATAAAATTTGGTGCAAATCCATCCACAATTTTTTTTGTTATCGTGGTCACAGACAGACAGACACACACAAACCAACGCCAGTAAATACATATTCCCTCGCTTTCGCAGGGATAAATATTAAGATCTAATGAGTGTTAATTCTTCAGGTTCCATTCAGTGCTTTGACACTGTTGGTTGGAAGACAGGAAAGACATCTGTAAAAGCATACATCAATAATCTATCGGAGCAGGTGCAGTAAAAGAATCGACAAGGCAAACGGTTAACCCTTACTCATCTGGAAATGGCAACTAAAATGTTGTCTGTCCTGCATTCACATACATTAGCAGATCAATGTCTGTGCTACCTTAGTGTCGGCTGTGGCTCCAGCCATGGACAAATCAAATGGATAAAGGGTCTTTTCGTAGTGCTGACGCAAAGTACTTCCTATATTCTTTGACGCCTGATAGCACAAACGAACTGCCATCTTTGGCCACTTTTTCTCTCTGGTGACAGCTTCAAATCCTCCCTCATCTTGCACTTCCTGCAGATGCCACAACACAGAATAGTCAAGAGACGTGATAAACATATGCTATTCCAACCAATCAGCAAGTTGTAATTAGTACTACGTACAACATCGAGCCGTATTGTGAACAATGTCAATCCTAAGAATATGACAGCCCTTCATAGACACTACATCACTTCCAGATACGCTAAATATCCAAAAATAATCACATAATCCTCAGCATACAAAATCTGTGTTATAGCACTACTGATGCTAGTGTAAAGTATATTCACATTATAATCCAAGACAGATGAATTGTGACAGTACACAACAATAACAAGGCAGTCAGTCATAGATAGGGCCCACAGTTTTCCGCGAGCCGCAGAATTTCGAGCCGAGTCGTAGAATTTGGCCGTTGCCGCGGAATTTCTGTGTTTCCATGGTGTAAACACAAAAATTCCGCGGCAATGGCCAAGTTCCGTAGCCTGTATTGCTGTTGTAATTGTAACACTCAGTCCCTTCGGACAGCTATACAGGCCTGTTGATTTCAGTGACGCATTTTAGCGTTCAGTTTGCTTACTTACTTAATTTTACTTACTGGACCTTTGTAGATGAAGATGATCGGTGATTAGCACGATCGACTGACAAGTGATGACTCAATTAGTGACGCTTTTTCGGTTTACTTCCGATATTTTTTATTAAAGTTTACTTGTCGTAAAGTTGTTGTTGTCCTATTTAATTAGTAAACACGCCGAGTGATTTCAC
>Ga0209780_1001691_pt1 | contig 14892 bp, 10 predicted proteins | sample WorMetexBAHAMAS2_FD_187384 | JGI IMG/M metagenome (GOLD analysis project Ga0209780, IMG submission 187384) | Marine gutless worms symbiont microbial communities from Max Planck institute for Marine Microbiology, Germany - Inanidrilus exumae... | ecosystem: Host-associated > Annelida > Digestive... | reverse complement strand
ATATACAACTAATAACTGGTCATTTAAATTGTTTTGGATGCAAATTGAAATGTTAAATTGATTAAAGTTGTGCGAACGTATGCCCGTAGTTGACAATGTTGTTGCTATGCGATGTAAACAAACCAGTTGCCCGGATGTTGATTTGTAACTAATATGAAAATATGCAAATATGCATATTACGTCAACACTCCACGATCTGTGATTGGTGTGAGTCAACCAAAACAAATCCCATAACGCTTTGTTGATTGTTGTTAGGATCTGCGGCCATATACGTTGGTCCCGATTTTGTCGGCGATCAGTGGCAACACTTTCGTCTGCAGTTTCGATTGAACGTTGTGAATCTAGAATATTTAACTATATATATATCTGTGTAAGGAACTCAAGACACCAACACCAACCGAGGAAAATCAGCAACTTCCCTCATCCATTCTCGTGCCCTTACCAATGGACATCTGGCAGACAGAAATCTGTACCCTGTGAGACACCTACTACCCAAACAAATGCTAATTAACTTGTGAAAATTATGCACTAACAGTGTCCTCCCAATGAGCATCATATTCCCAATATTATGTCAAATATGTCAGCAATTTTCATCATAGTGCATTAAACCCAGTAAATTGCTCCAAATATACCTCAACATCTTTGCTCTGGCTTGTTCTGCCTTCTTCTTGTGAATATGTTCCATCAGAACTCGTTTATTTTTGAAGACGTTACCTTTGCATTTCATGTACAGGTCATGATACCTGCACATCAGTCATTCACTGTATTAATACATCAACTTAATGTATAGACGGCTGGAATGCAGCTGGAAGACATGGCTGAGGTGAGGCAGTAATGTTGGCCAATGCATCATAGATGCAGTTTGAATCAAGGTCAATGTAACAGCTCATCTTAAAAACATGTTTCACAAAAACAATGCAATAATAAATTCAGTATGCACAACACACTGACAGGCCAAGAAGCTCAGCTCTAACACAAAACTGCATGACGATTCTATTAGGGCTTGCCTCTATGGGCGCTGCTGTGCGGTGGCAGTGACAACTGATACTCGGAGAGTCCAATGCGGCTGTGCAGACTGACGCAAATTATCCATAGCTTAGCGATTAGCTGCACGATCGCGATAAGTCCTGTTTTCGATGAATGTGATCGCACAGTATTGTCAACGCTGATAGTGATCGAGATCAGAGGCTGACTAAGGCAAGCCCTAGATTCTATGCCATAGTTGTTGGTAACAACAGTCTGTGAAACTGTTATCCCTGTCAGCAGCAGTAATGAGCAAGTGCTGCATAACTCTACCACAAATTGCACTTACGTGGTCTACAACACATCACAGAACTTTAACATAATTTAAACATAAAACAGGACCAAAAACAAAAATAAGGAAAAAATGAAAATAAAAACCAAGTAGCTCAGAAGAAACGGCCCGGGTGATAGTCCGTGAAAACAGTCTGGGGGAAGAAGTGAAACTATGGGGAAGGATTTGTAAAACAGATTGGGTTTAAGCCGACAGTGAAAGAGAGAGGGAGTTATGGATGAGCAGAGTGGTGAGACAAAAGAGGAAGAAGTGATAGGTGAAGGAATAGGTGAGTTGGAAATAGAGGAAATGATACCAGAATGAGGTTCACGAAAAGATGAGGGAGTTATTCCAGAGACTAGGTGAAGCATAACGAAAGGAGCGCCCGCCCGGTTATTTAAGAAAATATGTTGGTGGACGAGCAAGAGTAACAATAGATGAAGAGCGAGTACTACGAGGATGTTGAACACAGATGAGGCTATGGAGGTATGGAGGTTGTGAGAACTTTGTAGTGTTCGATGCATTCAGTGATTTTAAGCCACAGCATAGGATGGGTGTGACATGACAGGACTTAGGAGCTTTAACGACAGTATGAGCAAGAGAGTTCTGAATCTGCTGGAGGTGGATAGTTGAGACTTGGGGAGTTTGGAGAGAATTACAGTAGTCGACTTTGGAGTGAACGACAGAGGTAGCAATGGTACAGGCAGTTGATTAATCAATGTTAAGGCCGGATGCAGCAAAGCTGATGAATGTGATAGTAACAGGCTTTGGAGAGAACACATAGTGCAAGAAAAAAGACGGGGTAACCCGCTAACCCAGCTTCACTTGGAAACAGTGTGTGCCAGTTCTTACAGGTGCTTGTCAATCTTCTTTGCTTCACGGTAGCGCTTCAGCAGACGACGCAACACACGCATACGTCGTATCCACACAACCTTCTGTGGCATTCGGGCATTTGCCGTACCCTTGCGTTTTCCCGTACCAGTATGTCGACCTTTGCGTCGCGCGAGAGCATTCTTTCGGACACGTGCACGTGAATGCACAGCCACAGGTTTTCGGATGATCAGGCCATTTTTAATGAGTTTTCGGATGTTTTGTCCTGAAATATGCACACAAAAAACACTTATTATTCAAATTCTTTCACAAAGCAAAATACAAAACTTCAAGAACATTTATTCAACTTTATAGAAAAGAAATAAACTACAAAACAACAAAGGATTTGCCAGCATTATGTAAATTTAGGTTACAGTAGCAATTTATGGGTTAACACTTTACACTGTAAAATCCTAGAAGCACTCCTAGAAGCTACTTTACCTAGCTTATGCCACATTAATCAGTACGTTCTACTACTACTACTACAAAATACAACCATTAGTCCATTACCATTTTTAAATTTTAATGGTCAGACAAAATGTGGCACATCATCATGGTGTACTTAAATACTACATCGACCCTATCGGTGCAGAAATATTGATACTGCACGTGCTCATCAATCATAGCTGCACATATAGGCGTGGCTATTATACTGGGATTGCAATTTCCTTTCCCTCAGTTAACTTTCAGAGTTCATTACCAACCATTTTAGACAGTTTAGCCATTATGTTAGCCAAACAGTGGCACATGTATGTGGAGAAAACAAATCAAATGTAGACATTCAAAACTAAATGTAGTCACTTAATGACTGATACTGCTAGACATTTCGCCTACTGCCTGGACAGTTCGCCCATTTTGCCTACAAAACTGCCGGAATAAAATCAGATGTGTAGATTATTAATAAGAACAGCTATATAGGCCTAGTTTAACCGCAAAGATATTTTTACAAGTTTTAATCCAAAAAACATGCAGACAAACCACGTCACCACCCAGCAGTGCTACAGAAATGGTAGGCCTACCAATATGGAAGTAACAAACCTATTCCTAGGCTGACAAAAATACGAGATACCAGCAGAACTGATCTCCAAAATGTTATATTTCCATTCAGTCTCTATACCTATAATTCCTTCAATTTTAAGACATGTACATGCTGCAATAATTAAGACCACTTCAAAAGCACAACCGGTGGCACACTTGCGGTTATATGCTGCCCGCAACAGATCGCTCCAATCTTGCCGAACCCCCGTCGTCATGATCATCATCATAAACAGCAGTGTTAGAATTGCTGGGGGATCCCCCACTGTGGTTTGTTCAGCGCCTTGGTGTCGTGCCCCACTTTTTCTTAATTCGACCACTGACGAACACTTTTAACAAAGATTTTAAATTTTTTTAAGATCTGCTTTTAACAGGCCACTGTGCATACAAAGACTGCTGCCAACGGACGCCAGATTCCAGTAAATACTGATGATGTGTGAAGACTGAAGTATGCCGCTTAATGTTCCTACTAACAACCTGCGCCCATATGATTCAATGTTTGGATGTGTGATTGCAACGTAAAGCAAATATTATATTACACATCTCATTTTATTTTATTCTGGTAGTTTGGTTGGTAAAATGAAGAGCAATTTGTAGGCGAACTGTCCAGGTAGTAGGCGAACTGTCCAGTAGGCAAAATGTCACGTAGGCGAAATGACCAGTAGGCGAAGTGCCCAGTAAGCGAAATGACCAAGCAGTAGGTGAACTGTCCAACAGGCGAAGTGTCCCGTAGGAGAAGTGTCCATAATTCAGAGCAGCGATAGGCCTGACGTAATATTTAATGACACCGACATCACTATCTACTATTGTAATACCATAAAATTATCAGTAAAATTACCAGTTCAATACGATAAACCTTACAAAATACTAGTAGTGTAAACGAACTGTACTGTATTATTGCAGCATACAAACTTGAATTAGCATTGGCGATCTCATTTGTTTCATTTGGGTCAAGCCAAATTTTATTTTTGCCGCACTTCATCACAGCCGCGGCAAGCCGCTTCTGCAACCGCATGGTACTGCACACAGACACGTCAACATAAAACAACACTGTAGCGAATCATACGACAAATACAGGAAATAGCAATTCAACGATGTTCCATTGAAAATAGGACATCTCAGGGGTCAGTCTAAAACATGACGGGACAGCCTATACAGACAGGACAGCCGGTCTTGTGGCAGACGGGACAGACTGTAAAGACGGGACATCCATACAGCTATTGGTGGAACAGACGGGACGGCCTATCCAGACCGGACAGCCGTTCATGGAGCAGACGGGACAGACTATACAGACGGGACAGCTATGTAGATGTGTAACTGTGTCTCATCTGTACCTGTCGCTGACGAAACACAGAAGTCTTGCAAACGGGACTACACGTAAGGCCTATACCAAAATCTGAGTTCTACTGAGCAGACACGTCTTTACTGTCTATCCCGTCTGCCACAAGACCGGCTGTCCCGTCTGTATAGGCTGTCCCGTCTGTCCCGTTAGTTTTTGACCGACCGCATCTTATCCGCCCGGAACAAACATGGCCGTTGACACATGGTAAACATAACAATAGTAATACACACATCCTAATCATTTTCAGAAGCTTTCTTTGAATTAGGCATTTAATATGGAATTTTCGCAACAACGTACGTGTATTCCAGGAGTAATTATTCCAAATTAAAAAAGGAAAATAACAACGAAAACACACCTCATTCTAGCAACTAATGTACCAAAACCGGAAAAAGAATAATCCGTAAAGGATGCAACTCAACTCACCTCGGACGCAGGTGTAAGTAACACGTCTGTGTCCACGTGTAACTATTTAAATCATCAGAAATTATGCATAAAACCATAGTTGTTGTCAAGACCTTTTTTAAAAACTCGAGACCGAGACTGTGGCACCAAAGTCTCGAGAGCAAGATCGAGACTTTGGCAGTAAGGTCTTGAGACCAAGCAGAGGTCAAAGTAAGGTGGAACGCGGGGGTACTGCATTCCCCATTTCCCCACCTCCTGTTTTCAATCTGTATAGTTCCCCCACCTGAATATAAATGTTAAGCGTTAATTGCATGCTGAAATCACAATGAATGAAAATTAGACGCCATTTCTGTTTTCACTATTTTATAATATAAAATAGTGAAAACAGAAATTGCGTCTAATTTTCATTCATTGAATTTCATTCATAACGTGTCAGTGTTCAAACTGTTTATATTCACAGTGGTGAAAAATTTTGCTTTAAACAAAGGAATGCGTGGTCTCGATTTGCTTTTACATTGTTTAAACTGCACGACATTTGATAAATTGATTCTCAGGAAACTCATATTGTGGCCGTCAAATGTCACATATTTAGCTAAAATGCACCAAGTCCAAATCTGATTTCGGCTGGGGCCATGGGGCTCCACTCATGACCCTGCTGGGGGAGCTTACAGCACTCCCAGAAAAACCCAGACCCCTACCTGGATTTAAGGGGGCTACTTCTAAGGAAAGGGGAGGGGCCGGAGATGAGGGGAAGGGACAGGAAAGGAGGGAACTGGGAAGAGATGGAAAGGGAGGGGCAGGTATGCAAATCCCCATTTCTTCAATCCTACTTTGACCAGTGAGGCCAAGGTTAATAAATTGACACTTGAGTTGACACGTGGCAGGAACTCGTAATGAACCATGGAAATCATGAAGTAACATTGAAAACATATATTGAAAAGCCTCGCAATTTCCTCTTCACAGTTCACGCTTAATGCAAGTGCCTGTTGCATTTAGCGTACACCATATCTGATATGACTTTAGGCCCCGGTTGAGGTATCGAGACTGAGACCGAAACCTTGGCACTATGATCTCAAGACCAAGATCGAGACCTGGTCAGTTGTCACCAAGGTGTTGAAACCAAGACCGAGACCTTGGTGACAAGGTCTTGAGACCGAGACCATGCCTCAGCTATATGAACTCCAGTGTACTCAAGTTTCTAAACTTTGGTCTCTAGATCACAACACTGCATAAAACTATAATAAACTCAGGTCGTATCTGATGCCTTGCTGCAACGATTGAAATCTACAACGCGTTCAAAAAACGATATAACAAAAAGTCATCTTGAAAGAAAAATAAATATAATTTCTTAGCTATGTTGCCTATATCTGTAAGGAAGTAATACATACTTTCGCAATATTCTACTTTGTATCCAGACACAAAAGAGGCTGTGCAGTGTGCAATACGTTGTCACTAATTGTATTAGACTGCAATTAGATTAGAAGGTAAAATGTTACTTTAATAACTGACACAGTGACACATGCAGTATATGTATTTTAATCTCAATCCAACTGCTAGGAATTCACCAGACAATCCCACGTTAAACATTCAAAAATGGTAAATGTGATTGCTGTTGCATATAATAAACTGTAATAATAAACAAAACCAGAGAGCACTCAAAGAATCCAAACCTCAGCAATGGCGCCACCTAGCAAATGTCAACAGACTGAAGTGGTGCTGACAAGCACCTAGTGATGGGACCAAGACAGTGAGGGCAAGACCAGATCTCAAGACCGAGACAGTAAACCTCAAGACCAAGACCAAGACACTGGGTGCCAAGACCGCAACAGTAAAATTTAGGTTACAAGATGAAAGCAAGATAGTAACATTATTAACCTTCATGACCAATGAGCAGACACAATGAAGACACATCTCATTACTTAAGCACTTCTGTGACCTTCACTGCTCCTGCTGCTAGTTCCATTTTGTTTTGTCCCTTTTTTATTAATATAATTCATTGATAAATCCACACTGACATGCCTTCACGGACTATTGTCCGGACCGTTTCTTCTGAGCTACTACTACTCAGTTTTTGTTTTTAGTTTTCGCTTATTTTTTCATTTCTGTGCTGTGCACTAGATTAGGCTGACCATTTCGTCAGCTTTTGAACGCACGTAAATATACTGTATCGTATCGTATCATATCGTATAATGGAAAACTGAGACAAAATTCGCCATAAATTTAGACAGTTTACTAAAAATGAAACAATTTCCAGATAATTCACACAAAAAATAGTTTGTTATCTTTCTTTTATCATGACGTCGAAATATTAGAGTCAAAAGCTGGAATTTATGTCTTCATTGTGCTGACTTCCACAATTACAATCCACGGTCCCTGGCCTATAATTTTGAGGTTTTGACGTGTATCTGCAACCGCTAGCGCATCGGTAAAATGCATGTTCTCACAAACTGGCATTATTGATATGAATTGCAACTGGCTGCCCAATATTTAAAAAAAAACTAAAACTCATTAACAAAATGATAGTCGCTGTTTATTATCATTTTCTAAGCACACTAATTAACACCGTGCAGTGCTGAAAGTGTCAATTATACTATCAAGCATTACACTTAAGAAACAACAGCCTCACCAACACTTCGTCTGACATTCTCTCCCCATAAGAACATGCGTTCCACTGGTGCACAGGTCGCAGGAACACACCAACCCTCAAAGAGAGAAGCCGCAGACCGTGGAAGACTGTTGACGGCAGAAAGTTCATCTGGTCAAAGTCCTCACAATTTATAATGTTGATGCATTTTGCTAACTGCATTTCCAATGAGTCGATTAGCTGATGCCTTTCGAAACGCATATAACCAAAATAAATGAAGGCAAGTGAGTGACAAAATTGCCATATATCAACCAAATGATCAATTAAGTGATGCTGTCGGGTGTCTTGAACTGTCTTGGTCTCGAGACAACAAGACTAAGACAGCCAGAAAAATACCAAGACCAAGACATTGACCGTCAAGACCGAGACCAAGACAGTGAAAATGCTGTCTAGAGACTGCCTCGAACATGACAGTGTCTCGAGACTTCCAATCACTGAAAGCATCGGTGAAAAATACTACTGGATCGTGATCAGATCTGGATCCTGATCAACCCCATAATCTAAATTTCCATTACTTGCTGTACCAATGTCACTTCTTCATAAATTTCACAAAATCGATCTGCAAGTAGTCCCGTTAGTACATAGACAGATACTAAACTCAAACTCAAATGATAAATGACTCAAATGACCTTCCTGCCTCGTTGACTATTAACATAACTGCTTTCATTAGATTTGAAGTACACAACTTGCACACATGACGTGAACATAATTTTGCAAAAGTAATTTTATGCATAATCAAGTAAAATTGAGATAACTACCACGTGCAATGCATGCAGTGGTATTAAGTTCAATACAACACTGCAAAGTGGATGTTCACAGTTACTGCAATCTGCATTTCAACAATTTGAAATATTTGCTGCATATAAATGCTGGCCTCATTTTAGTAGACTTTTACAGAACAAGATATGGCAGTTCTATTGTGGTTGCATAACGGAATCTTCGGCATTTTGAGTAGTTTGCAGTAGTTATCCATGCTAATTATTACTATGAATGTTATGGGCCGGTTTTTCCACCACAAATTAATCTCACATTAACGATAATGGGAGATTAATTTGCAGTGGAAAAACTGGCCCCAAAGAACACAAAAATTAAAAGCTACCAATAAATTGACTAAGTTGGCGAGTCATACATACATGATAAGAAACAGTGCTTAGACAACAAAATAATGCGAAAAAACGGACGCAAAATACTGACTAACTCAGTAACAGAATGCAACAGTCCTATGAGCGTTGTTCATAGAGATAAATGCATCGATGACTATAAGCTTCACAGAAACATTGGAGAAGATACAGCAGTCAACAATGTGGACAAACACTGTCGAGGAATGACAAGGCAGAAATACACCACATAAGTGTATTAAAGAGCTTTAGCATAGTTAAATAATAAACAGCACGACTAGGCTTATTTAGGCATAACAGAATATGCATGATACCGCATAACAAATACAAAAAACTTCAATAATAATCTGACACCTTGCTTCGTCACTAAAATATATACAGTTGCCAACAACTACGATCTGAGTAACATGCATAAATAAACTGGATAAAGTTATTAAATGTGGACTTTCAATTTCTGACACACAAGGCAAAATGACAATGTAGTGACTATTTGTACTTACTTGTATCTTGTCAACCATACAGCACCAAAAAATTTCAATAGTCACCTTTGTTGCTGACAAATTTGCAATTTTGAAAAATATAAATACATAGCAAAATTTCAAAATTTGAGTACAATACATCTATTGAACAATAGACAAGTTTCTGCAGAACACCGCTAGAAAGTTACATCAAACGTCATTGCTAATGTCCTTAGGTGACCTCTAAAGGCTCGTTTCAACTCCCATAAAAACCTTACTTGGTCCAACATCTTAAAAAGGATTACATGTATATATTACATAGGACATAATTTACAAAAAGTCATCATAAATTTGATTGATTAACTGACTAAGTTCAAGTAAAGTTGTGGTTTTACGTCCCACTCGGCACAGAATAGGTCATTTCGGAGACCAATATCTTGGCTTAGTACTGAAAAACTGAAACAAACACAACAAAAGCAAACACGCATCTGTAACAAAATACACTACAACATACAATTAACCGAAAAAAACTAAAGCCAGGTTTAGTCGCCTTCTATGACATCCGGCCTGGAAACGGACAAGGCCTATTCTGCTTTTGGTGCTACATAAATTTGTCACTTACTTACAGTCCCGCAACCCACATGGAGAGATCATAAATTTGCTATAGTTTGACATCGTTGTTAAGTGACTATTCAACGTTGTTTGCTATTTCATGCACAAAATATTTCTCATAACAAGTAATGACAAAATGACATGATGTGCGATCATCCAGTGAAAAAAAAACTGCAAAACATTATTCACAACAGTGGGTCGAGGCAAAGCGATGCCAAAACGCTAAAGATATGTGACAAATGCAATTTAATAACAAAGGAAACTGCTGAGAAATAAATACAAAATAAATGCAATTACACTCAGAATGGAACAGTTTAGTTGTCAACATATGTCCGTCACAAATGACAACAGTAATACTAACAAACAGACAATGATCATGATCACTTCATAATCATCAAACATGATAACTGTCAATGAACAATGACTATCAGCGCAAGCCTGATGGCTACAAGCATCTATGCTCAACAACATATGATCAATGCCGACACTGGTAGTGAGACTTTATCTTTCTATTAAACTGAAGTATAAAACCACAGCTTTAAACATAAGCTTAAATTAGACCAACAAGTCCGGTTTTAATCAATGCTCGGGTTAACTTAGACTGTAATCCAAGTTCAGAACAAAGTTTAAAACCAAATTTAAAGACACTATTTTAGACTGATTAGCTGAAATGTGGCACCTGTGATAATGATAAAGCAGACAACTATTGCAATTCTGTCTTTTTCACTTGTTTGTTGTAAGCCAAGGCACAGAACCACTGCCAGATTTAAATACATGTACAAGCTAAACAAGCGCTACAGCGCACAGCCTTGCAATCTATGTGGGCTTCTTAAAATTTAGTAATTATTCAGCTTTTAAAATTATATATGGCTTTTTTGGTGAACAAAGACTGTTTTGTTATGTGTCTTAGTGAAACTTTTTGCCGTAACTAACAGGTCTCTAACCTCACGACTTCACCAAGTGTAAATATACTACAACACAGAATGCCTATAAAATACAAAGCACACATCTGGCAATTAGTTAAAACGCCAGCTGCTGCAACATTATAAATGTCAACATTTGTTATCTTGTCATCACTAATAAGACAAAATAAAGTCAGTTTCATTTTCAGCTGAAGTTAAACACTAGCGTTTTAAAGAGTTTTTGCAAGTAAATACACTGTGTAAGTTCGACTTAAAATCTGATTGTTCAATTAAGTTCAGTTTAAAATCAAATTCAAAGTCTGGCCTTAGCTTTACTTTTAAACTGTATTCCCAGCGTCATTGCACTTTTGGTATTAAATCACATTTAAACTGGATTTTGTTTAAAACTTAGTTCTCGACTACAGTTTAAGCGAAAGATAAAGTAATCCAGTGGCATTCAAGATAAAAAAACGAAGTGTCCACGGCGGGATTCGATCCTCTAACTTCACACACAGTCCGAACACTAGATCACAACAATACTGCTGAAATATCTGCACGGGTATGCATTCAGACATGTTCCATAGTTTACGTGAAGGTCAATTGCATGACTAAAATGACAATAATACACAACAAAAGCACCAAGCACTGGCAAACAGAGACTGACTGAGCCAACTCAGCAGTGAGCTCTTCATTGCATCATTACTACACACCTGGCCTGCATCTTCAGCTCATGCTCACAATATATAATATATAGGGTGGGCCAAAAAATAAGCCCCACGTTTTTTATTCTCATGATGTTAATAGCATTCATTACGTGAGAAAACTGCATTATTTTGACATATTCATGAACAATAGTAAGTATTTCAACTAATCAAATTGTCTGTACTGTTATAATACTAAATATTCTATAATGTACTAACAAAACCGCAGTAATTAATCATATTCTACTAGTGTGCAAAACGACTCCACTTTAAAACCTGAACATCATTTGAAAAGATCATCAAGTGCACTCCTACAGATCACCATTTAGCAGAAATTCTTTCAGCAAATTCTCTTCAACCCATAATCTTTTTTTGTTTTAAAAAAATATTCAACTGGAATTTTACCTGACATATTTTCCCAATGCCACGGATGTGAAATATGACGTCTTACACAGAATATTTAATATTACATGCTTGTGTCGACAACACAAATTAACTCGAACCTCAAAAAGTACATTTAGTACATTTTAGTATGACCTGTTGACAAGCAGTAAGTAAGAGCTTACTATTTTTGGCACACTCTGTACCCTACATTTCACTGCACCTACCATCTACATTCATGAAGATCAATATTAACAACACATTTGATTGGCCGACTTGCATCTCGTCTATTTCTGCAGCTGAATCTGACTTTGTTTGACGTCAAGTACACGCTGCAGTGTGTGTTATCATACATTGGCGCCGTTCTTCTTCAGTGGCGTCATTTCAACTGTTTGCTGTTGCCTGCACAAGTAAACCCAGCACCAGTTACCGATGGAAACTACATACCAGCTCTGGCAAGCGACATTCAATTCTGCCACTGCCAAACATGTTTGACAGTTTGTTTTCTAACATTGGAACACCGGTAATTAAGTGACACAGTGTATTTCACCATCATCATCAGTTCATATCTACATTTTAAACCTGGTTTAGTCAGTTACTATTGGTTATCTTCCTCCATTTCAGAAATGAACTTCTGCGGATAAGACGCAGAGGTTTCTTACAGACTGGACATCCAACAGCATCAAACCACTGGAGGATCCTGAAAACACCGACGTCAATTAGTGGCCTCATATCATCCTTTCTTCACACACCAAAGGACTCATGGCAAAACAGTCACAGCTCTACTTACACCGTCTCTCCAACGCCATACCAACAGACTCTCAAAACACGTAAGTAACAAGGTGTTGCTGTAATTATTATTACTATTATTATTATTACTATTATTATGATTATGATTATTATTATAAACGTTGATGTTTAGGGTGGCAGTATTATGCACAAAACGTTGCAGGGCCACCTAACAAACACTAAACAGTCACGTGTTAACAGTGACACGGCTCAGGTATTAGCATCCTCGCCAAAGGATGTCCTGAAGAGTACTGTCTTCAGTCGCCGTCGAAAGGCCGCCAGTGACCGTTCATCTCTGACGAAAGATGGCAGAGAGTTCCAGGCACGGGCAGCTGCAACTGGAAATGCACGGTCACCCAGGGTCCTAATGGGACATAACACTACTGGCCCGCTGCATGCTACCCTCTGGTGAGTTACGTTGCATATGCGAATGTTACAGACGATAATGACAGATGCCAGCGACCGTTACTAGTCTACACTATGTGTAGGCGGGCCAGTAAGAAAGAATACTGTGATGGTGTCACAAACACCACCCCCACTGCCAACTGTGAACATTAACACCATCACTAGTACTATACCAGTAACCACTAATTTCAGCTTTTCTTTTATGCAGCCCACTTTTCTGGAGTCAATCCAGCCAAAAATCAGTTCAGGGACAAGGAAGCAAACTGCTGGTATTTATGGAATGTTTTTACAGGCCAGATAATCTTCTGATCACCAAAACAACAGCATCAAAGCAATGATGAGAAACTGACTCTTCTTTTGCTGATGAAGAGTTAGCTCCTTGGTTTTTGAAGCCATCAAATAGCCAAGTAAGGCATGAAAACACCGATGGCTGCGTTTTCACTGCACATGACAATTCAGTGCTATTTTAACAACTATAACTACCAAAGTCCGTAAGTAGATGTCGCTTCATACCTGATGGCTGCTAACTGGCGCTGATGCTTCGTGATCAGACAAGCAACAGTGACGATTAATGCGATAAACGTTGCCATCAGAAGCAGCGACAACACAATAACGACGACTTCTGAGTCGGAGTCTGTCGGATTCACGTCACTTCGGTCTTGACAGCTCGCTGACTTGTTAGCTGCTCGGTTTGCTGTCAACATACGTAAAAACAATGCATAAAGCCCGGCCTTAATCCACACACTGCAGCAACAGTGTGATAATGCTTTCTGCATTAATATTCATCAGCTCCACGTCTAAGCCACTAGCACCGATGAGTCATTGAATGACGCTGCTGTTCACTACTCTCCATCTCATCTTGCAGATGTCACTGAATAAGTCATTGATATTCATCATTCTTGAGTCATTAATATTCATCAGCTCCACATCTATGTAACTGGCACCTCTCAGTCTCTGAAAGATTGATTAATATTCATCATTTTTGAGTCATTAATATTCACCAGCTCCATATCTAAGTCAATGGCCCCTCTGAGTCACTGAATAAGTCATTAATATTAATCATTCTTGATCCATTAATATTCATCAGCTCCACCACTCAGTCATTGAATGACGCTGCTGGTCATTGCGCTTCATCTCATCCTGCAGACGTCATATCTCTCATCACCTACTACTGTCATCCATCACCTCCTCACTCCATGCTTCATACTCACTTGTTACACAAATCCTTTTCATCACAGACTCCTCGCTTCACACAGCACAGCCTTCATATAACATGGCTTTCGACTGAATTTATTTCATTACTATCAATATTATTTTAAAAATTCTCTTGTGTTAATTTTCTGCATTGGTTCCACGTGGCAGACTATGTTGATTACTTATAAATTTTTAGCACACATTATCCAGTCACTACATGTCATAATAATGCATCGTATAAACTCTGTTCATCATACAAGGTATAACAACAGTCCATTTCAACAATAATAATGCTAAAGCTGTTTCACTGCTGCCCATGAAAGATGAGTTTTAATTTATAATAAACTATTTGTATTAATTTTGCTGTTTACATGGGATAAAAACAGTGTTATTTTCAGAGAGTTCCAAGCAGTAGAAAAATAAAGAATAAATAGTGACAAGGTAACTTCAATGACTGACAAAATGACACTGTTGGGGGGGGCACCTTGCCTGTACAAGTCTGCTCCAATTACTGCAGAATAAACTCATTTGGGGCACCAGGTTCGACCTATAGTCACTCGGGCAAAGTAGCAATAGTTAACATCTGGAATAGGCTGCCCGTGGACAGTACTGATTTTGGTTCTCTTCATCGTTTTAGAAATTCTCTTGATGCCATAGATGACACGATACTTGTTGATGCACAGTGATTGTGTTAGCTCTGCGAGAGTATTTTATTTCAGTAAGTTTCTTATAGTAGTATATTAGT
>Ga0209780_1001690_pt1 | contig 14892 bp, 9 predicted proteins | sample WorMetexBAHAMAS2_FD_187384 | JGI IMG/M metagenome (GOLD analysis project Ga0209780, IMG submission 187384) | Marine gutless worms symbiont microbial communities from Max Planck institute for Marine Microbiology, Germany - Inanidrilus exumae... | ecosystem: Host-associated > Annelida > Digestive... | reverse complement strand
AGTCTATACCTAAGAACAAATACAGCAAAAAATCGCGTCCAATGCTTTATTTTTCTGTAATGTTTAATCTGCGGTGATTGCATTGCAGTTTTACATCATTCTCCCATTTGACTAAGAAATAACTCCAAATTTCACTCCTGTGATTTTGTGCCATCACAAACAATGAGTATACACTAATGTCGAACTAACGAGAGAAATGGTCACAAATGTACTGCTGAGGCCAGTGAACCAGGACTAGAGTTCAGTAAATCGACACCACTGTGAACTGGTAGGCCGCCCAATAAAACGACAGTCACTTGCTGGTCGCGTCATTCACGTAGAGATTACTGACAGATTCCTATTTGCGTATTTCTGTGACGCATCAAGTGTCAAGACAGCATGTGCCAACAGCGTCTCTTGCATCAAAGTTATAAAGCATGGACATCAATCGGCGGGCAGTGGCCGGATCCGGATGGCCGGGTCAAATAACCGTCCATCACTAATCGCCAAGCCGCTGCAAAACCAACAGGATGGCCATACTCTGTCTGCACAATAACCTTTCTGATGATACTAAACCAAACCTCAGAGTAAAACCTGCAGTGCCCGGCTGAAAGGCAACAGCCTGAAATGAGCCACGGATGATCAAGCAGAAATATAAAATGTACAAATCTACAGTATATATAAAATGTACAAATACAGTACAAATGCAACTACTGTAAATGCAGAATACACTTCAACTAATACTGCACCTACTTCAACTGCTGCTGCTCCTTTTACTACTACAACTACACTACTTTCAGTTTCTGTTTAACCGTCTTAGTACACAAGAGGTACTACAGACGAGGTTAGTCTCCATCTCCAAAAAGTTAATGTTTGGAATTTCTTGGGCAGGCGTTCACAGACTAGATGCCCTTCCTGAGCCCAACCACTAAAGTTAAAACACTGTACAAGTAAAAAAACAACTCATGATATATACCATTCAGTACACAAAAATGTCTTTGGTTTCCTAACAGTGCTGATATATTCTGTCAACTAGACTGGCAAAAAAACATCAAAATCACAGTGAGATTTCATAGACCAAAGCAGGTAGAGTGAGACTAACAGCAATCATACGGACGACTTTGTGTTCAAAGTCGGTGCTGTTGTCAATAACGTCGTAGTACGGGTGTCCAACCCAAGCCTGTCAACATTCAGACATTATAACAATGCATGAAACGACCGTGCCTTGCAGTCATCACCTACTGCTATTTTCACTAATAACAGAACTAGCAAAACTGTGATTTAGTCAATGAAAATAAAGCACAAACAACAGTGAACAAACCTTACTAAAGACATTGTTCAAAAAGTGCAAGTAAACCGAGTTTGTCCAACTGTCGATGTCAAAACAGAAATCATTCATGGCAACAACAAAATGCTGAAAACTTTGCCTTCAGGTTATATGAAGCCTTCTAACAGAGATCAGAAAACTGGCTTTTACATTTGCCTGTTTTGCAAGCTGCAATGTTGTTGCCCTGTGATTTGTACCAAGTCTGACGGCACATCCTTGTACTATGATGACTATCATCACTTTTCCGGACTTTTCTGGTCAGTGGGACCAAGTAACAAGTGTCAATGTAAACCATGCAATAAACAGCTACAGTATAACAAAGCCCGCTCTTAGTTTTAATTTCAATATTTTATCATGGTCATCAAGGGTTAAGATGGCCCTCATAAATGTATCCCAACAGAAACCATTGCAGTGGTAATTTTTAGTGCAAGTAAATTCCTCATATCCAACCAAAATTCAAAACACACAACAACAACAAAGTTACAGACTGTAAAGTGAAAAATCATCGATGAAAAAACACAGTTCAAACCTGAGCCGTGAGATCATCAAGTTGGCGTGCCAAGTCAATGCCTTCGTGGCGCGTCACATGGTGCTGATTATCGTAGAAGTCCTCGGCACCCTTTGCCGCAGATACCATGTGGATGACCTGGTTGTAGCGTCCATCACGAAGCTCCACGTCGTTCCACTCATTCTCCTTCCTCATCATTACCCAGTGTTCAGGTTTCATATCTGGCCAAAGAACACGCCGACCTATCCATCAGTGAAAGAAATCGATGTGCCGTGTATTGCACAGACCTACATCATGAGTTCTTGAATGACTCCATAACAGCATCAGTCCTGTACTTGTGGTAACTGCTCACTAGGGTTAACCATGCCACAGTTGATTGATTAAGATTTTATGTCCCATCCACATCAGGGCGCATTACCGCCCCAGAGTCTGTACGGGGCAACTGTCCAACGGGGTATGTCATCCATCATAACTCAGTGCCTGTTCCATGTCAGAAAAAATTGGGAGGGCTGCAGCAGCAAGGACATCCGGTGTAAAAATAATGGGGACAGTCAAGGTGGTAACCAAAATGAGCTGGCATCCAATCATCACCAGGGACACTTCTGTTAGCCCTACAGGCTCTGAACAAAACCAGAAATAATGCAGGATTCCAATCAGTGTTGGGAGGGCCCGGCAACATTCTGGGCTCGTCAACAGCACGGTGTCAAGGCATCTGCAGTGTGTTGATTGAGTTAAGGTTTTACATCCCACCCAACACAAAATAGGTCATTTCTTTCCAGCCAATCTCTTGGCCTAGTACTGAAAAACTTAAACAAATACAACAAAAGCAAACATGCATCCATAACAAAATATACTACAACGTAAATTGAATCCAAAAAACTACAGCCAGGTTCGGTCGCCTCCTACAACCACCAGCCTGGAAACAAATGGGTCTTTTCTGGAAGGAGTAGATAGATAAATCAGGAAGTAAACAAGTAAGAAAGTAAGTAAGTAAGAAAGAAAGCATAAGGAAAGAAGATAGTAAGGAAGGAAAAGGGAGAAAGTTAACTAAACACACAAACAAATTATTATTTACATAATGCCAGAATTAACACATGAATCATGGCACATTACCGCCCCAGAGCCCATAAGGGGCACTTGAGGCGTGTTCCTGACACCCACTTTCTGGTTCCATCTCATTTGGGTTGTCCTGGATAAAGGGCCATTGAACAGTTGTAGTAGTTTTTTTCTGAAATGAGTATGCCAAAAAAGCTGTAACAATGATATCAGTTAGGTGTTACCGCAAAACGGCCAACAAACTGCAAGTGAACAAACGTGATGTTGATGATGACACTAACATGCTGTTGCATCCATGGCGCCGCGATCACAGATGATGAGACAATTATTGGACGATGACACGGCCAAGTCACGGAAAGTCATCTCAACCTGTAGCATTGTCTTCAACAGGTTCTCTTGAAATAAGTACGCTGTTACAAACAGTAACCAATCTGTTCACAGTCTAGCATTTCAAGAAGATGAACTCTGTTACTGCCAACTCTTGTTATAACCATTTCATGTACATAATTTACTCTGTAATGGTTGAGCAGATTTCAGCTAATACAGTAGATAAAATTGAAAAGTTATTTGCATATTTTCTCAATGTCAGAAACACGCATAACACAAATAACAACCTATCGGTTGTTATTTGACAAATAACACAAATAACAACCTATCAGTATTTGAATCTGTTATATGTACAGTGTGAGTCAATAAAAACAATACACTTGACTTCCGATCATAACTTTGGCAAATGTAGACCGATTTTAAAATTTTTTCACTAGCAGATTACTGAGAAAACATAGGGTCTTCCACCTCACCTTAACTGTGTTGCTATATTAGGCTACCTTGCGGAATTAAAAAATCTAAAATAATAGCTGAACTTTTACAAATAGCATCAACATTACTCGGTTTTACTTAAAACTTAACAAAACTTAACAACATTTAGACAACAAATGCTACAAAAATATCACATCACAGTAATGATTTATCTAACTTCCGTGCAATATATAAAGCACAGAATGCAGATAACGCAAAAACGTTTGGAATATGATTTAACGACAAACTCCATGAAGTTTATGCAACAGACTACTCCGCTGTCAGAAGGTGATGGTAGTGTTTGTAACCAATATCTACTGCAGTCCACCTACCTGATAAATAGTCTGAAAGTTAAAGGAAATGTTAAAAACGTCCATCTCAGATACAAACACAAGCTCGCAGACATTTACACCATTCATTGGTGTGAGCTTCATCAACGACTGTCTGCTGTAGCCCATGTTACATGTCAATCATCTACTGCTTCAGTTTGCTGACCTCACGGATTCTCTTCTAAGCACTGCGGCATTGTTTTTGTTGATTTTATAGTCACCGCATTCAGACCTGAGCTATTAAGGCGGCCTCATATGTTGTAAGATGAATTCTGAGGTCTCACATGCAATATGCCATTGAAATTGGCAGCAACTGTAATTTTCAAGTTTCACAAAATAGTGTAGAAAAATATTTAAGGTGAGGTGGAGAATTTTTATGATGTGTGTGTACGAAATTTCCCCAGGGATCTGACAATAAAACATTTTATACGTCAGCCTACATTCATGGAAAGTATTTATTTCTGTGCGATGCTATGCTAGCGCAGTATATGCTGTCAACGTGCATCTGCCCGTCCGTCCGTCCGTCACAAGTTTGAGTTCTACAAAGATGGTTAAACCTAGGATCACGCAAACAACGCCATACGGCCAGGGACTCTTAAGTTAATTGATGCTAAACATCTCAGCAAAATTCCTACGGGTCACCCCCAACGGGGGTGCCAAACAGAGGTGGCGTAGGCTACAGTCAACGACTTTTGGTGACCAATATCTCGCTATATCTCAGAAACTGTGCAAGATAGGGATACAGTTACTATAGAACGTTAATAGGAACTCGTATGTATATATCGAATGGTGCATACCGTGCAATGGCAGTATTGAATAGCAGTATTGAATGGCACTATTTTCAGTGACATTGGGTGACCCCTAACTACCCCCAAACCACCCTATTTTCCACATTTTGTATCCCTTTTTGTATCTTCATAGTGGGTGGAGATAGAGACTTCAAATTTGGTAGGCAGGTTGATCGTAGCAAGTCCTAGCCATCGGACGACAAATCCTCCAGGAAAGGGGCGTGGTCAGTTCACATGCACCATTTAAATTTTGGTGGGCACCAACCATATCTCTGGAACGGCTGAAGAGTTATCAAATCTTGTGCACAGGAAGTCTATGTATATGGAGGAGCACAAATCACCCTTAAAAGGGCGTGATCAGGGTCATGTAACGCACTTAAAATTTTGCGGGCCTCAATGATATCGATGGATTGGCCGAAACTAGTCATCAAATTCTGTACACTGATAGACTACATCATATCGCAGCCTAATGACGACAAACCAACCCTAAAATGGCATGATCGGTGTCACGTGACCCATTTTTCAATTTTGATGCCCGCAGTCTTATCTCCGGAACAACTGAAGCAACAGTTGCCAAATTTTGCATGCAGGTAGAGTATATCAAGTGCTTCGCTTTTGATGACAGACTACTCCCTAATGGGCGTGGTCAGGGTCATGTGTCCAGTTTTTTTAAAATTTGCCCCAATCATATCTTTGGAATTGGTGAAGCTAGGCACTTCAAATTTTGTGTGCTGATTGATACACAGGACTGGAGTACTAGTGCATGCATAATATATTACCCTCAAAAGGGATGTGATGTGTCACGTGACCTCCTTAAATTTTGGGAAACAAGTGATAATATCTCGTCAACAATGCAAGATAGAGACATAGTTGCAACGGAACACTTAATAGGAAATTGTATGTGGCACCATTGTCAATGCCCTTGAATGATGTTTGAAACATTTCGAACTCCCATACCTTGTGAAGCATAGCATGAATTTACTAACATAGCGTGTCATGCAGTCCCTGTGTGGTGGCAGAGATTCTTGTTTTATTAACAGATTTTATACAAATATCCAGTACAGAGAAGCATGGGAGATGATTAAAATGACATGGGCACATTGGTTCCAAGGGACAACTAACAAGACTATGCTAAACAAGTATGACTGATTGACTGAGTTAAGGTTTTACGTCCCACCTAACACGACATAAGTACTTCAGATATGTTCCTCCCAGCCAATCTCTTGGCTTAATAATGCTACTGACAAACGAAAACAAACACAACAAAAGTAAATATGCATCCACAACAAAATATACTACAATATAAAATTAACACACAAAACACTGACGCCAGGTTTGGTCGCCTCCTACAACCTCCAGCCTGGAAACGTAACGGGTCTATTCTGGAAGGAGTAGATAAATAAGTGAGGAAGTAAACCAGTAAGGAAGTAAATAAGTAATAACAAAAGCATAAGGAAAGAAAAGAGTAAGGAAGAAAGAAAGTGAGAAAGGAAGTTAAGTAAACAAAAAGATAAACAATGTATATAGTGCGTAAATATTTTATAGAGTGCAGAAATCAACAAATCAATCATGGCACATTGCCGCACCGGAGCCCATACAGGGCCTATTCTGCAAGAGGTAGATAGTAAATAGGTAAGGAGGAAATTATAAGGAAAAAAGAAAGTCAGGAGGAAAGAAATGAAGGTAAATAAATAAACAAATACACAATTTATATAACGCCAAAATAAACAAATGAATCAGGGCTCATTACCACCCAGGGGCCTGTACAGAGCTAAATGAGTTTGACTGAAGATCAATGAAGCATCATACTATTATTAAACACTGAATACCTTCTTCCTCTGTCAGGCTTGGGAATTTGACACCACCACTGAAACACACAGAATCAGATGCATAACACTTAAGACAGTGTAATATCTTAAACAAAATTAACAAAAACGCTGCATATGCACTGTGTTAATGACCATACCATGTGAACCTGGGTTAGCAAAATGCCACTGTATTTCATTCCTCCAAGTTTCTGCAGATAACTGTTGGAGATAATTGGCAAGGTTTTACTACAGGCCACACAATCAATAGTGTCAAAGTATTATGCGAAATTCAAAGCAACGACCCAAATCCGGGAAAATCAATCACATAGTGGCCTCATCTATTCCCGATCTACTGCCCATGTCATGAGAAGAAGTATATTATATATGAAGGGTCCGGGGCAAGAAAGTGCTAACCCACGTCAAACAAATTTAGAGATACAAGAAAGTTAGGAATTATAAATCAGCTATTTATAGTAATGGAACTTATTTGACCACTGCTGAAGCAGATTTTGCTACTGATACTCACTGAGAAGTATGCAACGCTTTCTGCAACTCATTGTTGAAAAGAAATTGGAAAAACGAGCTGGTATTAGGTCAACATTTAAAACATTATCACTGTTTTCTTTCACCAGTTTCATCATTCACTGAAACATAGCACTGTTTTCCCGCACTCCAATGTCAACTGTTGCTGCATAATCTTGTACTGCCGACATCATCGTTCATACAATGATGTTACACAACATTACAGTGGTTTGTTCTATGCAATAGCAGCAGTATCAATGTTCCTTCCTTTGCCATAGAGTTCGTCTTGATCATATCATACTATTGCTGCAAAAATCTCATTTGTAAACAAAATAAGTGAGGGTTAACATTATCTTGCCCCGGACCCTTCATATGTATTAACAGTCGCTGAAAGTGACGGTCACTTAAGCTGACCATACATAAACTCAGCATTAAACTGGTCATCAGTTTTGTCAGTGTTGTGAATGGATGACAACAACTAGCCCTCTTGTGCTGTGCAGTCTACAAATGTGCGTGCTGAAATGTTGACCTTGACATTCACACATTGGACAACATTATCATATACTTCATACTGCAAATAACAACAGTTCCTTTATATTTCAGCAAAACGACAAGGAAATATGTATTTAAAAGTAAGTAAGTAAGTAAGTAGCCTTTTATTGCAATGTGACATTCGCACACTGTTACAGTAAGAATACAAATAAATATTTGCCACAATACTACAAAAAATATGCCACTCTGCTAAATTAGAATGCTTGCAAACAGACGTTAGGCATGTCAACAAGCCACATCAACAGGCCGCAGGTTGCATATAACTCAGTAGCTATTGACCGATTGATTTCTCCCCTATGTCTGTTATTGCAAGTTTGACATTTAAATAAATCAATCAGTTTACATACTGCGCACATTTCAGAACCTCACAACAACTAACTGAATAACAAAAATGTAATAAGACAAATATTTACCCAATTAAAACACTAGCTGTTTCTGGAACTCTGTAAACCTAAAAAAAAACAAAAATTAATTATTTAACCATTGTACTATGGACACTACATTCAGCTGTGAGATATATGTCACAATACTGACTCCACTGACTGACTCCACGGACTACCTGACCATTTCCGGCTTTACTTCGCTCAACGGCTTGATTTGTTTACATAGTGTGTTAGACAAAGCCGGCTCTCAGTCGGTTTTCAAACGCACTTAAAATCCTCGCATTTTCATTCATTCATTCTCATTCAATACACATATTTATCCATTTGTTTTTAATTTTAAAACATAAAATAAGCATGTAACTCGTTAAAAATTATTTTTGATCTAGTATGCTGGGTGTAACAATCTGTAATTGCTGAGTTTACTGCTTTCAGCACAAACGCCACCAAAACTCATAAAGACACCCTTTTATTTATGCTATCGTTGTTATCTGGGAGCAATAAACAAGATCTTTTTTACCATGCATCTGTCAATGCACACTTGATAGTTGCAGACATTTTAAGCATTATGGACATTTATTAAACCATCTAAATATGCAACATTATAATGACACAAACATAGGCCTGACATTCATTAACAGATGAAAACACTGCTCAATCAGTACTATATAGTTCATGTGAGTAATGGCCATTTTCAAACTTCAAACTGAACCCAGGTAAGTCGGCTGCTAACAACTTTCTTCCTCTACTTGTTTGAAAAAAAAACCTTATGGCATAATTGGCTTAAGACCAACACTGGTATTGTAATACTCCCTAATGCTACTTTCATTCATAACAAAACCAGAAAAGCTTGTGACAGACAGGACATAAATAGTAAGTAATAACGAACAAACCTTCCATCCCATATGTTCAAAAAATGAACATAAACGAGCTTGTCCAGTCGTTTTTCCACCACATGGTCCTGAAAATACACGTTATTACAACGGCAATACAATCTATGTTATAACGGTAATTACTGACATTCACCAGGGTCCAGGTATGCCTCTAATTGTACAATTGCTGTATTGTAATTAAAAACAATGCCGTCATCAGCATTCTCATCATCATTTATTCACCATCATCCATGTCACACTATCACATTTGTGAAAATTTGTTGATCGTTAGTGCAAGTGGTTGAGAACGCACATTATTGTGTGGCGTAAGTATAGGGATTTTTCGGTGACTTTTGTGACCAAGTATGTCAGTCAAGTGTGACAAGGGATTTGTTGTTTAGTTGTTGTTTTATTTTTATTGTTGTTAGCTGTATAAAATGGCAATATCTGTATGCTACTGGGTTAGGCTTAGTATTATGGTTAGGGTTAGTATTAGAACACGCTGGGTGGTGAACTTTGCCCCAACTGGGTGGATACATCTGTAGCTGCGTTCACTCCAATTGGTCGCTGGCTACATTTCACGCATCCAACGGCAAACAGCGAAAATGGATAAACTGCGAAGTTCACGGGGAGTCGAAGTTCACGGGGAGTCGCTGACCAATAACCGCATACCTCGTACGACACCTCGCAAATTGTCACCTCGCAAACTCGCACCTCGCACTTAACCTATACCCCCTGGCGCCAACGTCTGTCGCCCAGACGTCTGGTAACCTTTCAAGGTGACCCTCATAAGGATCGCAGTCAGGCAGTATCAGCAGCTCGTTAATTTACATCAATTAACTCAGTGTTCGCATTTCTACTAGGTGCAAAGCACGACGTACAGTCTTCGCACTTTTTCAACTACTCTTTTCGCGCCACTGTTGTAAACAAACAACGTGTTTTCCATGCACGTTCAATATCACACAAACAAATAAGAATCTATCAACCTCCAGTAAGAACCACGGTATAAACTCGGTTGCTACTGATCGCTGTAGTCATCTTTTACACCACGCATCCATCAACTATACTATTCCACACCGCAACCTTAACATTAATACAAAAATCACATCACACTCTCCCAGTAAACGTAAACAGTAAACAACTAAAGACCATAAACATCGGTACGACTAATTACCACATCGGACCACATAAATATAATTATGTTTGTTTTCTTATATAATGTTTAGCGTGTTTTGCAGCTTGTGTTCTCTTTGTATTTTAATTATATAGGCCTAATTACTGTATTCGTAATGCATTTGTAACTGTCGACATTCTGTTGTAATGTGTGCGTTTGACACATTAATATGTGTCAAACGCATTAGTTACAAGACACCGGAGATAATGGAAATGGTCAGGTTATATAAAGCATTAGTGAGGCCACATCTTGAATATTGTGTTAGTGTGTGGTCACCTCACTATACAAAGGATAAGGATTTGTTGGAACGGGCACCACATAGATAAAGGAGGTCCGTGATAAGGAATATCTTGATAGATTAAAAGAGCTAAATCTCTGGACCCTGGAGGAAAGGCGTTATAGGGTGGATTTAATAGAGCTTTTTAAGATGTATAAAGGGTTTACAACGGTTCACTTCGAGTCTCTGTTTACTTTAGACTGTAATAATAAAAGCACACGTGGAAACTTGGCCAAACTGAGTAAGCCAAGATGTCAGAAAGATGTCAGAAAACATTTCTTTTCACATCGTGTAATTAATCGTTGGAATGCCCTGGATGGGGTGACTGTTTCATCCAGCAGCATTAATGCATTTCAGAATAGGTTAAATAAAATCAGAAAGACCAAGATGGGCTACTTTATGGACTAGTTCTGTTTAGCCCTAAGCCTCCCAGACGCATTGCCCTGGAAGGCCATCCGAGGTGAGATACCGAGGTGAGATTACAACGAATGGCTACTTACTTTCTTAGCACTCCTGTGCATCAATCGGCACACAAAATTTCACGTGCCCAGCTTCACCGAATCCACAGATATGGTTGTGCAAAATTTAAAAAACGGGTCACGTGACCCTGACCACGCTCATTATGTGGTGATCTGTCATCCCAAGGCCAAGGCTAGCACTTGATATATTCTATCTGCATGCATACAAAATTTGGCGACTCTGATGATTGCAGGCGTCAAAATTGAAAATCTGTCATGTAACCCTGACCACGTCCCTTTTAGGGGTGGTTTGTCATCCAAAAGCTATGATTTGATACAGTCTACCTGTACTCAAAATTTGACGACCGTTCCAGAGATATCGTTGGGCTCAAAAAAATTAAAAAGGGTCACGTACGTGACCCTGACCATGCCCGTTTTAAGGATGATTTGTCCTCCATATGCTGAGACTTAAAATAGCCTACTTGTCTACAAAATTTGACGACTGTAGTTTTTGCCGTTCAAGAGATGGTTGGCCGGTGCCCAGTTGCCCACCAAAATTGGTTCAAAGTGGTTCACGTGACTCATATGCCCCTTTTAGGGATGGTTTGTCATCCGTGGGTTAGCACGTGTTATTATCAACACACCAAATTTAAAGTCTATCTTCACCCACTATGAAGATATGAAAGGCGATACAAAAATGTCAAAAATGTGTCGGTTTGGGGTACTTAGGGTCACTCAAGGTCATTGGAAATAGCGACATTCAATAGAACGCATACGAGTTCCTATTAGCGTTCCATAGTAACTATGTCTCTATCTTGCACCGTTTTTGAGATACAGCGAGATATTGGTCGAAAATCGCCGATCTGAGCCTACTCCTCTTCTATTTGGCGCCGCCGTTGGGGGCGACCCTGTTAGAATTTCTCCGAGATGTTTCGCTCAGAATGTGGGTTTCAGACCGCCTTATTTGCCTGATTGTACGTTTAGCTGTTTTGGTACAGCGCCGGCTTGTGACGGACAGACGGACGGACGGACACACAACGACAGCATATACAACGCTAGCAACGTCGCGCGGTAATTAGCCTAGTCAAATATCAGTCGTTAGCCCTTTTTCAAAATTTCTCAACCAGAATCCCATTAGAGGAATGTCCTGAGGTAGTTACCAATTCTGACAGGCGACAAAAGGTTTTTACAAGCTGCTTCCTACACGACCGCGTGTGTAGCAATGACTGGATCAATATGTTCGTATCATGTCAGCGTCGGTGACCCTTAAGACTATGCAACGCCTGTCGTGCATTTTTCCGTTATAATATTGACCATTTCAGTTTGTTTGTGTTACCATAGGCGTCGAAGTCATGGAAATCTGGAGTGGCGCGATTTCCCACTTGTTAACTTGAGTCATTTAGGGGATTATCCCACTCACTTTAGACTGGTCTTTAGTCTTTAATTCCCTCGTTTAATACGAGATCCAAGCAACTGCCGAGATGGCCAAACGTGGCGTAGCGAGAGCTCAAAATTTTCTACGTCGCTCCACCTCTGGGGACGTCTTCTTTTCGTGGGCGGATACGGACCCAGTCTCGTACAAAGTAGGCCTAGCTGTCACCTGTGACCTGTGACAAATGACAAACACGCACTCAATCCGCTTGAAAGGCGTTTAGCCACAAATACACAACCCGTTGCATGCATAAGCCGGCTGTTTGAAAGATACAAAAAGGGGAAATCTTAAAAAATGCTAAATAAAAGGACTGTAGCGACGGTAGACATAGTGGCTTGCGCACGACCTTTGATTGTGCTTAGTTTCGTTGTCGATATCCTTATGTTGCATTTTCGTGCTGTTGGTCGCTGAGAGGTTTTCGCACATCTGTAGCGACCTTTAGGCTAGAGGTTCATAAAGGTCATCGGCAACGTTGTTGTTTAATAGATAAAATATAACTCATATCGTTCAAAACTGAATAGAGATATTACCAAAACTAAGCTTCGACATATCCTGTTAGGCTGTTGACCACAGCGTAAGGGCTCATTCATAAAGGACTTCCGCATAGAGGGGGAGTGAGAGTTGAGTCAAATGCGAACAAAAGCGAACAAGGGGAAGGGTTTGATTGTATTCGGACGTTGCTATGGCAACCAATTTTAGGATCAAAATTGGAAAAAAAATCGGACGACTCATTTTTATTCGTCTCCTTGGCATCTTGGAATATCGCCATTTTGATTTAAAAGGGTTTATCTGTGATGATTCTGGCTACATTATTTTTAAATTTGATGAACTTTGGTCCAGTAAATCCGGAGTTTAATATTGCCAAAGGTGTACTATCGCTCGTTGCTTTCTTTAAAACAATTGTTTCAGACCAATTATCTCAGGATCAACTGGACCGATTTTCACAACATTTTTACCGCATGGTATGCATTTGGTGGTAGATTATCGATCTGACCACCTTTTTCGATCGCTCAAGGGATATTGCCACGACAACTAATTTTGGGGTTAAAATAGGCGAAATCGGCCGACTCAACTTCCTTCGTCGCCTTGACATTCCGAAATGAATTGAAATATCGGAATTCTGATTTTAAAAGGTTCAATGTGGATGATCTGGCTACATCGTGCAAAAATTTGGTGAACTTCGGTCCAGTAACTCCGGAGTTTAAGTGGGGCAAAGATGAACACCCTCGTCGATCAGCAGTTTAGCTACGTCCACCTGGCGGTGCCACTGCTATACCTTGTGGGATCGGTATTTAGTTTTGTGGGCGATCAGTACTCAGTTTTGTTTCAGTTATATTAGCTAGGGGTCGTCACTGGTATGCCGCGCGGGCTACACGCTGGGCTCTGGCAAGCATTTCTAGTTTTTAATGATCATTTGAGCAATGAGAACTACTGGACTGATTTTCGCCAAATTTTTACCGTATGGTAGCAATTGGTAGGTATTTGATGTCAGATTACCGATTCGATTCTTTTTCCCGATGGTTCAAGGGACATTGCCATGCAACCAATTTTAGGGTCAAAATTGGCAAAATCGGACTCTTTACCTTTATTCGTCGCCCTGGCATTCGGAAATGGATTGCAATATCGCCATACTCCGGAAGAGAATTATCTTATACGGTATGCGCAGTCGGCGTTCCATAATCGTTTGCCGACAATGGTAGACGGGAAGCGCTGATCAATGCTTAAGGCAGTTGAACGGCCGGCTGCCTTCGCGGTCAATACGGTGGGCTTGGAGTGCACTGGGCGTTTGGCTGTTAGAAAGCATAGGCTGAACGCATACTGTGCTTTGTCTCAACACACATCGCCAAAAAGGCAAGCCTTTGCAGGCGTATCAGCAGCAGCCGAAGAAGAAGAAGAAGAAGAAGAAGAAGTTGTAGATGCGTGGAATTCCCTATATTGCAGTATCTATTTGTTTGTCGAAATTTAAACATTCCATCGATCAGGATTATTTTTCTCAATGGCTTAACTGAACCAAAGTCACTGTAAAGATCATTTTCTTTTGCGACTACGAATGGTGATAGTCCTAAATCCTTACCCAAGCCACGCGACTGAACGGCAGCCAGCCGATTCTGTGCTTTAGACACCGTTGCCAGGCACTCTCCGGCGGCAGCAGCAGCAGTCGAAGCAGTGGAAATGGGAGGATGGGAACGGAGGCGGGCGTCGACGGGCGATATTTCTGCGTGTAGCGGCAGCGCTGCATGGTGACGCCGGCGACTCTGGTCTATCGTCAGCTGAGACTTTCGACTGCAGTATGTCCGCCGTATAGCGGAAGTCGTCGACTGGGCGCGCGAGATCAGATGCCGAATATTTTCCCGCAACTAGCAGCCACGCTGTCTGTTGTGTTCCGGTCCACGTGATGGACATGTTCGTCATCACTGCATCAAGAACTGTGACGAATCACGTGCGACAAACGACGCTGATAACGGTATGTATCTGCAGCGTCGTCGATTCGCTATTCCGCTTGGAATGTCGGGGGCAAAAACCCCTAAGGAGCCTAGGAATGAAAATGGAGCATGCAAGGTCGAAAATATTGGGACTTATCTGTTGTTGCCAGAATTATTTTTGGACCGGGGTTCTGGCGCCCCCTCAGGAT
>Ga0209780_1001689_pt1 | contig 14894 bp, 7 predicted proteins | sample WorMetexBAHAMAS2_FD_187384 | JGI IMG/M metagenome (GOLD analysis project Ga0209780, IMG submission 187384) | Marine gutless worms symbiont microbial communities from Max Planck institute for Marine Microbiology, Germany - Inanidrilus exumae... | ecosystem: Host-associated > Annelida > Digestive... | reverse complement strand
TAGGGGGAAAATGGGGAAGAAGTGGGGCGATATTGACCCCCAATGAACTTGTTCTTACTTTTGGGGGTTTACACGTCTGTGTCCAATTTGGTGAAAATCAACGAAGAAATGCGACCGTGAGAGTGTCCACAGACGGACACACACACACGGACAGACGCAAAGCGATTTTATTATCTGTCCCATGCTATATGCTATAGCTATGGGGCAGATAAAGAGTCACTAGGACGAGGAAATCGTCCGAACGACACAGCGTTAGTGCGTGTCGTGACACTGTCTGTTGTGCAGACACGTTCAAGTAAGCAACAGTGACGCGATCGCTTTCTACGAACGGTTTGGTTTCCACATCATCGACCGCAAGGAGAACTATTACAAGCGAATTGAGCCAGCCGATGCCTTCGTTCTACAGAAGAACCTGAAACCGACTTCGACTGAAGCTTCTGCCGTCGTAGAAAGTTCGCAGATCACTTTGGTTTCGCCGGCTGAGTCGGAAAGGGTCTCGACAGCGGAGTGATTTTAGTCAGGCTTGCTGGTTGCGAATGTGATAGCTTGCCGTCACCGATTTCCACTGTGCTTTGATTTCATGTTCATCTCACTGCTTCACTTCTGTCATGCTAGTTGCTGGAAGTTATGATGTAAACGTAAGCCTCGTTGTGTTTCTGTAATGCTGTGATGACCCTTTCTTTGCTTTGCTAGCAACGATACAGTCGGCTACATGCTTGTGTAAATTTCGTTGGATGGTTGGACATTTTTAGGTCGACTCTTCGACAGAGTCAACTAATAAAGCCGGTCCCAAATGTCCGTTTGTGCGTTCATCCACAAAAAGTTGATTTCAATGAAATTTGGCGTGTTGATGGAGGTCGACGAGTCATGCATGACAGTATGCAGTATGACCCGATCCAAGGTCAAGGCCAGGGGCCCTTTAAAGTTGGAAATATGGCCATTTTGCTGGCAATTGACCACTGATTCTTAAACTAGGACACAATATCTAAATTTTGTTTTGCCGGATTTTTTATATTTGTTCTAGTTCTAACGTCACATGTGATGAGTTGACCGTCAGTCCCGTACGGGGTTAATTTATTGCATTAAATTTTTAGTTCGATTGCTAACATTGTGTTCACTGTCCGAGATTCAGCAGTGCGTGTATGTGTAAACAGAAATAATTGTAGAGACGAGTTGGTTGTAAATACATAACGTCCGCTCATTGTGCGTTCTTAGAAGCTTTGCAGTTTACCCGAGTGACATTTGGAGCAGAGAATTCTAAATAATTTGACAGGCTGGTGTTGTCGTTGTTATATTTTTGTTGTTTATGGCGGCTTTGTTTCACACCATACATCTTAGGCAAGCGCGTGACAGTGCTCAAGACCAGTTGAGCACCAGCTGCATTGCATTCCAAAGGCGCTGACAGGCCAAGCCGTGAAACAAGACATGGGCACCAGAACGATAGCTTCGACGCAAGCTTACATTACTTATGTTGGTTGGAATGTCGTAGTTTTTTTGTGTCCCATGACTTAAGTTGGCAGTAAGTAGGAGTCGACCACCAGTCCTGTACGGGGCTAATGTATTTGACTTTGTAATGGATTCAAATTACAGCATTTTACGTGTTAATTTGCTGTCAAACCTTTTGTTATAGTATTTGTGACCGTGGTGCTTAACCATTACACCAATCAGTGTCCTGTCCTGTGTAGCCAGCATAATAGGATGAAGCTGGTTCTCGAACATCCTTGACTGTGCTTATGGTTCTAGACAGCTGTATATAGTCCAGTTAAGTTTAAGTTTATCTGCTAATTCTCCTGTCACTTTGCTGTACTGAGACGAGCTTTATTTCTACGCTGCGTCCGGAAAAAAGGTGTCACTCCATTTTTATCCATAAGTTTTGCTAAATGTGGAGTGATTATCAAAATTGTTCACCGCCACACTTAGAGGTAAATTTCTAGTAAAGTGATAATTAAATATTCCACCACACCTCAAATGCGTCGCCACATTATTTTGTAAAATATTTATTATCAGAAATCAGTGATACACTGAAACATGAATTGTGGTTTACGATAAATCACAAGGCTGTGTATCGCCACGCTCGAGATGGTGGGATTTTATTATAAATTACTTGCTGAGTTTTTTTTGAAAGAATTTTTACAATGACATTTGGCGAACTCACAGGCAAAATGTGTATTGCCTCAAGCGTCCTATGCGTCTGTGCACTGTCCTGTTGAAAGGTGAACTCACCGGAGATGTGACATGGATGGCGGGCAGTAACTGTTTTTAACCTTTTCTGGCATCACGTTACGATAATGAGCCTTACTGTTTTTGTGTCTGAGATTGACGACTTGTATCATAGTGGGATCAAATGGTGTTCACTCACTGGATGATGGCATCAATGTCTGAAGGAATGTGTATCGTGTGCATAGGAAATAGGAATTCTGTTGTAACGTCTTTATTTTTGGGTTGGGAGTGGAGGGAGCAGTTGGTACCGTGGGTGAGAGGTCCCCCAGGTGCTTTTTTTGGGTTTTACCTAAGAGAAGCATTCCAAAGCTAGATCTACACAGAAAAGATATTATACAACAAGAGTTGTTAGGCACTGATGTGTTATAGAAACTGAATAACAGCAATTACGCAGGATATCGCATTAAACTAATAAATAGGTCTTGTGGTGGTTTGTTAGTTTCTGCCCTGTTGTAGGTGCTAGCATAATAACTTAAATGAGACTCCTTAATCCTTCCCCTTTTGGGTAGTTGCTGAGCAAAAAGCAAAGATGTCAGGAGGTTACTCTATCATTGGCCATCCATAACCTGGCAGAACTAAATCTACACCCATGACATTGTTCCCAATATGGCCTATTTATTTTATTGCTGAAGGGGGATGTTGATCAACCAACCAACCTATTCTTGGGTTGGTGTGGACACTAAATAGACCAAATGATGCTATCACGACTGGATGTTTTCAGTAGCTGATTCTTGTGCGGAATTTGCTTCATTTAGTTACGGATAGTGGTTATATTGTGCACACATGCATTTCACAAGGTTGTCTAGAGACGTACTGGAGGAATATTAGGATCTTTAAGTATCAGTTCACTGCTAAGTCAGTCGGTGAAAGAATTCTGTAAATCATTCGTCATTTGTCGATGTTTTCCGGACATGCTGTAGTGTAAGTACTGTTTATTTGCAGCTTGTCTTTTGCTGTGAATTTACTATCATCTGTAAAGTTTGCACATCGGCTACTAACTGACACGATTTTTGTTTGTCTTTGTGTTACCTTTTTGACTTTTGTGTTTGCTGTGTTGGCGTTGTCCTTTCCAGTTTGTTAGTTTTCGGTACAAAGATGTTGTGGAGTACTTTGACTGTTGAAGTTTTTAATTACAGATTTTAAAAGATGAATTTTGTTTTACCGATTGTCTGTCTGAATTAGAGGTTAGCAACTTGGGAATTCCCATGGGTCCCGTGGGATTCCCATGGGAATGGGGATGAACAAGCCCTTTACATGGGAATGGAATGTGAATGATTTTTCGGGAATGGGAAGTAATGGACATTCGTTCACTGTTCCCGAAAATTCCTGCGTGCGTTGGCGTCTAATGCTGTGTTCTATGTAGGGATGTTAAACGAAGCTCGAATATTCGAAGCTTTGGTTTTCAACTCTGAATTTTACGGACTCTAAATCTACCACGGTAGACTGTAGGCGCAGTTCTCGGTCTATGTAAGAAATCAACGAATTCCGAGTTGAGTTTCGAGTTCTACAATCGGAGCTTCGAATATTACAAGCAACTGAGTTTAACATCCCTAGAATGGGCTACTTAGCGTGTTTGTACTGTTGAATGAATCTTGTGATAAAACATCCACTGTTTCAGCTGTTTAATGATCCGGAGAACAAGCTTTTGCGTGGTCATTGAGCTATTTGCAATGTGCAACGTTTATATATGGTCACTGTATATTTGCATCGGTTTGTTCATTTTACTTTGAACTGTGAATTGATGGCCGTGGAGTAGGTCTCTGAACCGGGTTGGGAATGGGAATATAATATGAAATGAAGTAGACTTGCTGCATGTCCGATTAACTGAGTTGCATGCAGCACGCCAAAGCCTAATCGAACCCTCCCTCTAAAGCAATACCAACACCAAAACCCGCAAATACGCCCACTAGCAGATACAATTAGTAGTAAAGCTACTATGCATATCTATTCAAACACCGAATTTGAGCTTTCTATCTTAATTACTTCCTGACGTATGAGGTGTCCCAAAAAATCCAAGATTGCGTCGTCGTGTTGTAAAAGCGCCACATAGCAAAGAAAATTTTCATATATGTTAAAGCCGCTATGTCGCCATCTTGAATTGTTGAAATTTCAAATTTTTAACGGTCAAGAAGGTCGAAGTGTGTCATCGGGCCAAATTTTATAAAAATCGCTTGAACTGCGGCCGAGGTATGGTGATTTTTATATTTTTTTAAAATGGCGGCCGTCGCCATGTTAGATTTTTAAAATTTCAAATTTTTAACGGTCGAAAAGGTCAATAAGGTCGAAGTGCGTCAGTGTTCCAGATTTCATCGAAATTGCTCGAAACGCAACCGAGATGTGGTGTTATTGGATTTTTCAAAATGGCGGTCGCCGCCATCTTGGATTTTCGAAATTTTGAGTTTTTAACGGTCGGGCGCCCCACGAGTTTCGAACTGCATCGTCATGCCAAATTTCGTCGAAATCGTTCGAACCGCGGCCGAGATATGTAAGTTTCAATATTATGATAGTATGGCTTGAAAATGCCTATTCACGCCCCTTTTTGTTATTTCCGGGGCACATTTCCCCCAAATGAGGGCTGCTAGCCTATGTGAATAGCCGCCTACTTTCTACTTAGTTGAGCTTAGTTAGTCTGGCCATGTGATCGGCCTTTACGTATCCTTGTTCCGAGGTGGAAATATTAATACAGCCAAATGACGTCCACTCAATCCACCCAATTCCCTTGGGCTTTGGCTTTCTCTAACCAAGCTCCAAATATGTCGCTGAAGTTTTAATTACGGACTAAGCGGTTGATCTGCCGCGGTGTTTTTACAAGAATTCGTTGAAACGTTGTTGATGACGTGAGGCCAACAATGGAGTCGGGGGCAACTTTGCCCCGGCAGATCTCGTCCCCAGAAACAAAACTCAAAATACTAATTTTACAGCCAAAGTATACTAGGCCTACAAAATGTTGTATGCGTTAATTTTAACCTTTATTCGGTATGCAGTGCTAGGCGGTAGTTGCGCTCTGACTAGGGAGAGTGTCTATTGTCGCCTAAAAGGGAAGGTTATGAACACGCCTTTACTGCAGACTGCAATAGATGAAACAGATAGATCTGATGAGTAAGTCTATACTGTACGTTGTAGCCTAGCGAGTAGGATGGCGGTTCAGCTAAGTGCACAGACAGCCAGTTATTGATGAAATTGTCCCGTCATCTGGCGCCACCTGGTAGGTACAACATCTGCTTTACCACAGAGATCAATTATCAAATTTTCTGAGCATTAGCTGCAATTACCGTACGACTAGCTAGCTAGGCCTGAGTTAGCGAAGCCGTGGTCCGGTAAGGCAAAACAATTCACTAGATATATAGTTAATTAGTGCAAATTAAATAACGAGTTTCGTCTTCCTGTGTAGGATGTTCAGAGGCGTTTGTGTCAGTATTTGTACGGTACGTTCCTTTTTTCAGACGATATGTCCAAAACGCGATGCAGCTAGAATCACCAAACTAGCCATCGACTTGGTCAGCCATCAGTCCTGAAAATCCATGTATTTTGGGGTCAAGGTCACGAGGCACAAAAACCATTGTCGGCGTGGGTCTTGTGTTGTTGTGATGAACCGTGTACGTTACCCATAAGTCCTCCAAAGGATGGCACAAAACGCGATTTTGCTGTTTTTGCCAGTAAAATTCAAGTTCTTTCGAAAAAAAAACTAAAGTTTCTTTGTGTGAAAACTTCCAGCAGCAAAGTTGTAGCTACATCATTCCTCTATCTAACGGTCCATAGATGGATTGCGGTGACGTCCCCATCTACCTAAAATTTGTGCTCAAAGTGACCCACCCCTCAGAAAACGCCGATTTTGACAGATTTCGCGTTATTGTGCCGCAGCCGTGAGAGCGTGCAAGAAAATTTCAATTGTCGCCTATAGGAAGTCGATAATGCGCTTTCCATCGAGCCGTAGATGAACACTGTGCGTTACCACTAAGGCCCCCGAAGGGTGGCTCAAAACAAGTTACATTTGGGGTTGCCTTTAATTTCTTCGTTGCAGGTAATCGTGGACATTTCAGACTTAATATATGGGAATTGAACATAGCAAGTCCCAGCCTACGGATGACAAAACGTCCCTGAAATGGGCGTGGCCACGTCACGTGACCCATTTTAAATTTTAGTCCCCCTAAGATATCTCTGAAACGGCTTACGCTAGAGACTTCAAATTTGATGTGCATGTTGATTATAGCAAGTCCCAGCCTACGGACGACAAATTGTCCCTGAAAGTGGCGTGTTCGTTGTCACGTGACCTCTTTAATTTTTGGAAAATAAGCGACAATATCTCGAAAACGGTACAAGATAGCTCCATAGTTTCTATTAAATTCGAATAGGAAGTTCACTCTATCGAATGGTTATGAACTTGGGTGACCCTAACCACCTCAATTTCTACATTTTGCGTTGCCTTATGCATCTTCGTAACTAGTGATTGCAAAGACTCCGAAGCACCTCTGAAGTTACGACCCTATGGCGCCAAGGCGCTATACAAATATCTTTATTATTATTATTATTATTATGTAGATGTTAAGTGTGCAAGTCTCAGCCTACGGATGACAAACTGTCCCTGATAGGGGCTTGGTCAGGTCATGTGACCCATTAAAAATTTTTGGAGCTCCAATCATATCACTGGAACGGCTGTAACGTCAAATTTTGTACCGGTACACAGGTAGGCTATATCAATTCTAGCAACAGAATGGCATATCACCAACAAAAGGGGCGTGGTTATGGTCACGTGACTGTTTTAAAATTTGCCGTTAGTCGTGATGCAGCGCGTCGCGCAGGTTTGTAAGCGACGGCTGAGCTACTTGTTCGTCACGGCACAAGTCCGTCGTCGCATGTGTTTTCAACTTAGCTCCGACCGTGGCAAGTTCGTCACACTGAGTACCCCGGCCCCTGTGTAATACAACACGGTGGCCGTGACGCGGGGCGTCGCGCGGTACGTCTGCGACACGACAGCCGAGCGTCTTGATCACACTCGGTGAGGTTGCGCGCCTCTTGCCTCCATTGCTCGTATGCCTATCAACTGTCTGCCGTCCTACGTTTCACGGTAAGCAGTGCATAAAGTGAAGTAGCTCCTCTCACCTATTACCCCCTCTCCCTTATCCCCTCGCTCATAACATTAATGTAGTTGAGGGGCAGAGCTAAGCTGGGGGGCTAAGCCCCCCTACCCGAGAAGACGAGAAGCTGGGGGCTCCCTCTCACCTCTTACCGCCTCTCCCTTATCCCTTCGCTCATAACATCAATGTAGTTGAGGGGCAGAGCTAAGAGCTGGGGGCTAAGCCCCCCCCCCTCACCCGAGCCTCCCCTTACTTTAAGCCCCGACGGTAAGCAAAGCTATAGCACGTGTTAGCTGACACCACGTTGGGTTTTAACTTATAGAGGATAAGATAACACACGCAATGCCAATGCTGCACTTAGTTAATCAGACTAAGCTACTATTCTGGAAGAAAATGTACACTAATAGTAACGTAGTCTTGTACACTTTGTCTCGTTATGCTGGTGTACCTAGCCGCTTTATGGCAGTTGCTAGTCAATACGGTATACACTCGCTGCGGCAGACTTTGGAACTGTCAAGTTTGCAGTCTGGAAGTCTTACAGAGACTGCTCATATCTAGATGTGCTTATTTTGTCTTATTACTGTAAATGTACTTGTGTGTGTGTGTGTTGTGTTTTATGTTTGCATTTTTGTCGCTACCTTCTGGTGTAGTAAATAAATAATAATAAACAGGGTGTGATATGAAATGGAGTCGAGTCACGTGACTGATGACGTCAGCGCACCTGACGTGTGTGATTATTATGACGATGACGTCAACAACCCTTTCTACGAGGCTCCATCCACGCCACCGACACCTGCCAATAGCGCGTCGAGCCCGCTCGCCAAATTTCGCCCAGGCACGGTAAGTGAGTCACACAATGAACAGTACATGCAGCACATTCATCTGACAACACGCTCTAACACCAGGGGTTAAATTACTTTCGACGGGGTGTGGGAGCCCTACTTATCCATTCAATTGCCGAAATATGCAAATTTCAGCGTCGCGCTATGATCGCGTAGCCTACGTAAAATGATTATTGTCGTACATTAACTATCAATTGTCGGTTATCTGAAATGCTTCAGTGTAGTACTTTTTGAAATTCATGAAAATATTTTTTTTTAAATTTTGCATTCACACCATGAAACATATCTGACAGTCAATCATTTCGACAACAGTATTGTAGCTAACACGATCTAGACATGGACGACGGTAAGGCCATAAGGAAGCTGTAGCCGGACGTGTACGTGGGAGCCTGTAAGTGGGGTGTGGGAGCTCAAGCGAGATGTAAGTTATGGGATCTCAGCTCCCACTGAATTTAACCCATGTCTAACACTAGATTTCGGACAAGTCGGAAGTGTTTTACCGCGCGACGCTATGCTAGTGCGGTATCTGCTGTCATCGTGTTTCCGTCCGTCTGTCTGTCACAAGTCGGGGAGTTCTACAAAGATCGCTAAACCTAGGATCACACAAATAACACCATATACGACAGCCCAGGGACTCTAGCTATTCTGACGCCAAAATATCGGATAAATTCCAACGGGATCACCCCCCAACAGGGCGCCAAATAAAGGTGAGGTGGGTTTAAATCGGCGATTTTTGGCCAATATTTTGCTATATCTCGGAAACGGTGCAAGATGGGGACTATGGAAGGCTAATAGGAACTCATGCGCTGTATCGAATGGCGCTATTTTCAATGACTGGGTGACCGCTAACTATACAAAACCACTCCATTTTCCACATTTTGAATCCATTTCTATATCTTTGTAGAGGGCGGAGATAGAGACTTCAAAATTGTTAGGCAGTTGATAGTAGCAAGTCCTAGCCCAATGATGACAAAACATCCCTGAAAGGGGCATGGTCAGGTCATGTGAACCATTTCAATTTTGGTGGGCACCAACCATATCTTTGGAACGGTTGAAGCTAGAGTGATCAAATTTTGTACACCGATAGGCTATATCTCGTCCCAGCATATGGCGGACAAATCACCCTTAAAAGGGGCGTGGTCAATGTCACGTGACCCATTTTAAATTTTCGGGCCCCCATTAATATCTTTGAAACGGCTAAAGCTAAAGTCGTTAACTTTTGTACACGGGGAGACTAATCATAGCTTAGTTTAAGGATGACAAACCAGAAACCACCCCTAAAAAGTACGTGGTCATGGTTACGTGACCCGTTTTTTTTAAATTTTTGCCCGAATCATATAATTGAAAATGGTGAAGCTAGGCACTTTAAATTTAATTTCGTTTGCGGATTGATACAAAGGAGTGCTGACGCATGCATAATATATTACCCCCAAAAGGGATGTACGATGTGTCACGTGACCTATTTAATTTTGAGGAAATAAGTGATAATATCTCGTTAACGGTGCAAGATAGAGACATAGTTGCAGTGCAACACTAATGAGAAATTCTATGTGGCCTATCGAATGGCACCGTTGCCAATACCCTTGAATGACCTTGATTCATTGAAGGTCACCTTTGATGTTTGAAACCTTTCTAACTCCCATACCTCGTGAAACATCGCACGAATTTACTAACATTGCGCGTCGCGTGGACCCTCTGCTGTAGCAGAGCTTCTTGTAAACGATCGAATCAAGTGGAGATACAGAAAGAACTTACAAAATAAAAACAGTAACATTGCGTTTGCTTTTTGCGCTTTACTGAATGACGTTACTATCGATTCGTCGAGATAGTTGTTTTGTACCGACCGACCTAAGAGACGCAATAATAGTGAATCTCGTTGTGTTGCCAATAATTCTTTGCGGTTCTATGCCGGCTAACAGAGTATTGGTCCAGACAGAGCAGACGTTCTAATGTGTGTGTGTGTGTATGTATGTCCGGACTTTTGAACCCGATGACATCATGACCCAAATATGTTTCACGCTGGTTCGTTTTGATACTGTGAAGGTCATCTTCGAAGGTCAAGGTCATAGGTTAAGGTCATAGGTCAATATTCGTGGCCACAGGAGAAAAAAATTAATGAAGTTTCTAAAGTAGTCGGTAGTTTTGTGGGAATCTAGTTTTACATGTTTGCTGTACATGCTGAATGGAACCACCAAAAGATTGATGTATATTGATTTATTTGACTAAAAATGACAAGTTTTTATTTATTATAAATTATTATATAAATCGTACAGTGAAAAGAACAAAAGTATGAAAAATATGAAAGAAAAAATAAAATAAAATTACTTCTGAACAGCTAGCTTTGAAGGTTTCATATAATAGCAATCGCTCACAGAGTCAACGGTCTTTCGGTCGACTTAAAATGAAGTACACAGTAAAAATATCGTGAATGTTTGAACGAGCAGTATCTACGCAAGCTGCAGTCGTCACGTTACCATGGAGACAGCGTCTCGGGGGCGTACAGCGGAAGCGGAAGTTGGTGGCGCGGTGCATCATGGTCCAGCGTGGTTCACGTGGTACTAGTGAGTGGCCGACAGATGTCGCCGCTGGACGGCACCAGCGACGTCTACGTCAAGTTCAAGTTCGCCAGTGAACGATTCGTTACTCGAGTACTTTGAACATCACTGTTTTACTCGCTTCGTTACTCGTTAACTCACAACACTAACTGTAGTAGCCGTAGCAGTTTTTTCGCATCTTAAGTAAAAGTCATATTTTGCCGCGTAATAATAATAAGCTGTATTATTAATTCCTAACTTTTCAGTGCATCAATATACTTTTAATTTGAACTCGATAGGCTAATATTGATCGTCGTGATATTGTTACCTACCGCGTAATTAGCCGAGAAACTAAAGCAATCGGTACCTTAGCGTCCGTTTGTCCGTCCGTCCGTCTGTCCGTCCGTTAGTTTCCACTTTGTCTTTTGAACCAACAGACTTTGAACATGAGTTTGTGTGTGTATATGTGTGGGTCATGACTATATGTAGCCTGGGATTAAAAGTCGAGGTCAGACGTCAATGTGGGCGTGGTAACACGTTAACGCGGTCGGTCTGACCTCCATCCTCGATCGAGGACAATTGTTTTAGGTCGACGCCTCCGAGTTGACCTAACAAAGTGGGTCTCAAATGTCCGTCCGCCAGTCCGTACGTCCGTACGTCCACAAAAAGTTTTTTCGATTTCAATTAAATTTGGTATGTAGGTATAGAGATTGATGATGATGACTGATGCATGTTGGTGTGCAGTATGACCCGATCCAAGGTCAAGGTCACGAGCCCTTGAAAGTCGGAAATTCGGTCATTTTCAAATGCTATCTCCTCCCCCATTTACAACGTGGGCTGGCAAATGACCACGCATTTTTAAATTACGGCACAATACCCAAAGCTTATCTGGGCCCAATTTTTGATATTCGGCCTAGTTTTCGTGTTATGTGACTTTGAAGTTGGCAGAAACGTCACTTGTGAGGAGTCGACCGTCAGTCCCGTACAGGGCTAATTTTTCTAGTTTGGTATTGAAGCAGAAATGTAATTGTATGGTCATCATATACAGTAGTTAGTTTCCTGCCCACCTTACACAGTGGCTGCAGTCTGCGATGAATCCGAACTGATCTAGCTATACTCATCGTCAAGATATTGGCACGCTGTTACTCCGCTGTGTCGACATCTCCACTAGGTGAAGATTCCTCAACGAATCGACTGCAAATTGGCCATCCTTGCCAGCAAAAATGTCTACCCTGCGATCTCGCTGACGAACACCACCTAACGTTGAACTCCGGAGATGAACTTAGGTTACGCTAATTGTCTCGGACTCGGTTGGTTTACTTTTTCACTCTCTCGTTGGTTGGAATGATTTCCATTTTTTGTGCCAAAATCCGACTTGTGACGATTTCTCACATTTTTGCAGTACTGCAGCGGAATAAATTTAATAACTTTGATTACGTAGTACAGTTTTCCGTGATCGCTTCGACAGGGAAACGTTAATGACACATAGGGCGATGCGTTGGAGTGGACTTGATCAAACAAGTTGTCGCCCGAACTGGACGTAGCACTACTGGCCCGCCGTGCAGTGTTACCGTGAGCTATAATTAGACTGGAGGCGGCATGACGTCATTGTCTGGCATCCGCAAGTGAAGCCGCCTGCAGGCCCGCCGTGGAGTGTTACAGACGACGACAGATGACGACGACGACAGACACCAACGACCACCACTAGTCTGGCCCTTACACTATGTGTAGGCGGGCCATTAATAACTTTGATTCATAGTTGGCTGGGTTCGGTTATTGACTCGCAGACTGGCCAATGACGTTATTTTTTTTCTGCGCCAACCTGTACTGTAAAGCTTCAAGCGTGTTCTTCATTTACTTACTTACTTACTTACCTACTTACTTACTTCATATAACCTGACGCTGTCGTTGGCGGCAGGTGAGACCCAAATCGACTGAGCTGCAGTGGCTAGAACAGTTTGTGCTCCACGTGACGGACACTCCGCCCGCAGGCAGTGACGTCATCGTGACGTCATCGTCGTATCGTCGTCGCTCGCTCGACATCTCGTTGCGGAGTCGTGATCTCGGGTCACGTGACCGCGTCCTTGGCACGTGCGTGCACTGTTTATATGCTGCTGTGTAAGGCCGCATCTTGTCACCCCTCGCGGCGGCGAATGGATTCGTCCGACCTTGATCCAGTGTTTTCTTGGACCCGTATGAGCCATTCCCTCCCCCAAACGGCATTTCGATCAATTCAGCCGTCTTTGCATACACCGCAGCCGTCTCCCAAAGTAATGCTATTCAATGGAGCGGACAACCATCAAGAGTATACTCTCCCTCTTGGCATCTGGAATTCTGGATCCCCATCTAATACATGATTCATTGGGTCCACCCGAGTCAGTCCACTAAACATCATTTCGATGTGTTCAACTGTTTCTGCAGGACTCACGAACGTGACCAACAGACATACAGACACACACACAGACGCACACATGCGCACGGACCGACCACGCTACTCCGTCTGTAGCAAAAGCCCTCGTCGTATACAGTGCATGCGAGGTACCCTAATAATCAAAAAGATGCAGTCGGAGACGGCAGACTTCGCCCGGGTGCTGCCGCCTGGCGAACTAAACGAAACATGCGCGTCGTCTTTGATTCTGACCTATCCGGTACATTATATGAAAACATAACGTCATCCACAAAACCGGAAGTACATAGCGTATCGCACTACCGTCGAGGGAAGACCGAGCCACGGGCACAGGTAACGTGTACAGAAAATTTGGCGAAATTTGGACGTGCGGTTTTTGAGATATGCGAGCGGACAGACAGACAGACAAACAAACAAACAGACACGCTGATCACAATACCTCGCCGGCCTATCGAGGTTGTTATAATTGCAACTGTTAAGCCCCGTCCACATCAGCAACAATGTCGCAGCAACATTGTCGAATGCTGCAAGTCGAACGATTCTTTCGACAAAGTCGAATGTTGATTCGAAATTGTTGCCCAACAATGTCAAACGACATTTCGTCCTTTCGAGCAATTGAAACAAATTGAACTTGTTCCGCTCGACAAATTGAACTTGTTCAATTTGTTTCAATTTGTCGAAAGCGACGAAATTTTACGATAGACTTGTTCGACATTGTTGCCGCTTTTGGCAACAGAGTCGACTGATTCTTTCGACAAAGTCGAACGTTGCTTCGACATTGTTGCTGGTATGGATGGGGCTTTAGTGACCGCGGTTTGTGCGTGGTCAGAGCTAGCGTGGACGTGCTGTCGCTGGCCAAGGACGAGACTCATGACGTTGAAGTGAGTCTGGGCAGCGATGCCGGGTTGCTGAGACTGCTGATCACGGTAAGTGACAGCCGCCTCACCGCTCACAGCGAGCTGTCAACTCGTCATCAACCACGCCCAGTTGATCATCGCACCGCCCTCGCTAAGTACAATGTACGAACCATCATCATACTACTACTACTACTGTTGTTACTGCTTTTCGGTTTTTAACGGACCTTTTCCGGATTTACAGGTCGGGCGTAGCGTATAGTGGTAGCGTCGTCGGTCTAGATCAACGAAGTTAACCTACACTGAGCCCGGTTAGTACTGGGACGGGTGACCGTGTCCGGGTTCGACTCCCGGAGGCGGCACTTTATTTCGGTATGTAACCAACCACCCAGGTCGATTCAGCCTTCTACCCTCCGTGGGACGGTTAAATGAGTACCAGCCAGAGGGCGGTGATGCTCTGCGGCTGGGGAGTAAAGGCAGGCATGGTGTAATTTGCATGTAAAACTGTGTGATCCATGTCTGAGCGCATTAGAGGCGCTTTGCGTAAAAATGCGCTATACAAATCGACGTATACTTTACGTATACTTTACTGCCAGTTGGTCTAGGTACCCCACTAGTGGTATTTATTGTGGTTTTTCAGTTTCAGTTACAGTTATTTTGCACGAAATTCTAGTCAGTGTGTGAGTGGAAAACACCAAAACACTCCGCCTGTATTACAGTCTGATTACATCATTAATGAACAGACATGATTGTGACTCACAAAGTAAAGAGAAAAGCTATTTAGTTCCAAGACTTGTATTTATTAGGAAGTAAACATATGCACATATATCCTCACTGGTAGCGTCGTCGGTCTAGATCAACGAAGTTAACCTACACTGAGCCCGGTTAGTACTGGGACGGGTGACCGTGTCCGGGTTCGACTCCCGGAGGCGGCACTTTATTTCGGTATGTAACCAACCACC
>Ga0209780_1001688_pt1 | contig 14895 bp, 12 predicted proteins | sample WorMetexBAHAMAS2_FD_187384 | JGI IMG/M metagenome (GOLD analysis project Ga0209780, IMG submission 187384) | Marine gutless worms symbiont microbial communities from Max Planck institute for Marine Microbiology, Germany - Inanidrilus exumae... | ecosystem: Host-associated > Annelida > Digestive... | reverse complement strand
GAGTAGGGTGCACCAACGTCACAGACAACAGACAGACAACAGACAACAGACAACAGACGGACGCCTGATAGCATATAGCGAACGTAACGTAGTACGTTCGCTAAAAATGTTACATTATATACTCAACTGAACTTTGAATATGAATATGAGTATGAATATGAGTTTTCAGTGTTTTTAACAAAGTGTAGCATAATATGGCACGGTATTGGTTTTAGTGTCGGTTTGGTCTCGTGGTAACGGCGTTGCTCATCTCAGCGAAGTTATTCGACGTCGGGCCCGGTTAATGCCGACATGGGTGACCGTTCGCGGGTTTAGGCTACGTGTTGGTAATGTAATCATCAACTCAGGCCAACTCAGCCTCTTACCCTCGGCGGGATGGAAAATGATTACCGACCACCGACGTTTCTTTTATACGTGCATCATGTAGTTGATCGATACCGGCAAAGTGTAGCCCTCCCCCCCTACGTGTGTTTATACGACAAACGGAAACTAAACACGAAGTTGGCATACCGCTTTGTTTGTTGTTTCGTCGACGTGGCCGAGATTTTGACTTCGCGATGCTGTGTCGTCTTACTCTTATGGAGTTGCTGGAGTCGTCTTGCAAATGCAGGCTCTCATCAGTCACCGGTATCAGTTGTGGCCTACCGTGAAATGTTCCGTTCAACGCCGTGTCTACGGGAACATCTGTGCGACGTATAACGCGCGTTGCATCAAACACCGAAACAAAAGTTAGGAACAGTCCGATAAAACCGGCCCACATCATGCTGACGATTCTACGTTCAATTTCATCTAGGCTATATCGCAAGGCCTATATATTGCCGTATACAGCCGTGGTTGCAATGACGATGGAGAAACTGACGTCGCTATCAGCTTGTATATAGGCCCTTTCGATCGTTTAGTGGTCCATGGAGTTTATAGGTTACATAGACGAAACTAGATTTTAATAGTGACAACCCACGTAAGCAAGTCGCACGCACGAAGCAAGTGGCTGTAGGCCCTAATTATTAGCTGGCGTTGCCAGCAGGAATAAGTCCTACGCCGGCTACGCGATTGACTAATGACAATTCCCGACAATAATTACACACACAATTATCGAGGCCAGTTAACTTGTTGGACGTTAAATTGCTACGCAATGTAACAACAATTAATAATACATTTGCAGTTAAGCGAACGCGACAGAGATCACTCTGTTCACTCAATTACATCTGACATAATAAATCTTAATCTTTCTCTCGTTAAGACTTCAAACAGGATTGCGTTCAAAATAACATAAATTTCGGCTGGAAAAAGGGAGTCATGGGTGGTTTAATTGAAATATAGAAAATATTGAACGGTAATTACATTTATTATAGTATAAACGCAGATTGTTTTTTTTTATATTTATGAAAATGGTATGAGATAACGTGAGAAAAATCGTTCAAAAGAAGCTTCAGCTAGATTGGGTATCAGATTTGTTTTAGTGTTAGAGTAGAGTGATTAACAACTGAAACTCACTCCCACCACCCACCATGCGCATATTGTGCAGTAGTACCAAATAGTATCAATATTATATTATTGATACTATTTGGTAGTACTGCTAACAGTATTGAGTATATAACAAGTAAGAAAGTAAGTAAGTAAGTAGCCTTTTATTTCAATGTGACATTCACACACTGTTACAGGAAGAATACAAATAAAATACAAGTAAAATATAATACACAAAGCATGAAACGGAATATGAACTGATATAAAGGCTAAAACAGGAAAAGATTAAAACCTAGAACCTAATATAAGAGTCAGTAAATTATATAAGTGTTTTTGTAACGCTTCTTTCGCAATCCTTCCCCATTACCACCCAAGTTTAATTTAATTTTTTTTGTTTAAAATATGTGCATGAATGATTTTCGGTAGTTTTTTTGGGTGGTGTAATGTAAAAATATAAATACACAAAGCATGAAACGGAATATGAACTGATATAAAGGCTATATCATCACGTTAATTCTGCAAATTAGGCCTACTGCTGTTTAGTCGACATTTGGGCGACTTTTGTGGAATTTGTGCGGCTGTGATACATGTAAACAGCCGACAATTGTTGACGTTTGGAGAATTTTGTTGATAAGTTTTAACATTTTGGCTGTAATGTGCTCAATATGTCGTCGGCATTGATCACGTAAGCAGTGCAGTCATCCAGGGGCACAAAAGATGGAGTTCATGTTTGAGTGGGAAGCGGAGGGTGATCGGTTCTCGTTCGAAGACAGTGATCGCTTTGAAGACGACTCATTGTGTTCTTGGATAAGTGAGCCAGAAAGTCTGTGCAACAACTGGCGTGGATGGAGGAAATCAAACTGCAGTACTGGCGGAGGAGCAGCTGGTAGTGGTGTTGCACAGTCATCTACCACATCATCCACTCAAGTTTCTATAAGCAGCCGTGATAATCGATCTAATGGTACATTTCGTTCAAATTATATAGCTTTTCTTGCAAGGGTCTGCAAACTGCAACTTATATGTTGCGGGGGTCTGGTCTTATATGTTGACTGTTGAGTGCATAAATACAACAGGAACATAATTTATACATGCAGGAACATTTGTGCCATTCATGTCAAGATTGGCGCGATGAAACACTGCGTCGGCGCAAAAGATTTCAATGAAATTCTGATAGGATCACTCCTAAATGCAGGTGGGGTAGGTAAAATGGCATTTTTTTCGCCTGGTTGAGAAATCGGGTTCAAATACTTTACTGCCGAAAATTTGTGTCCATCTGCCACAGTGGTCCGCATCCACAGTGGTGCACTGGTTGTGGGATACGCGGTGTCATCAACAACATTGATCATTGTTGATGTTTGTTTATAACACGGCTCACTCCAGTGTATGTGTAGCGATGCATGTACAAAATGCAGGTAGCCAAATGAAGTGACTGTTGCAGAAAGTGCTGCTCAGGCTGACATGCAATCTGTGTGCATTATTTGTACATACACACAGCATCACGCAGGTCTCTTGGCGATAGCTGAGCTTCTTGTTAGAACTGCAAGTTGATGTCAGTTGTAACTTACTGATGTATGTGCTAGAAACTGTAGTGATATTTTTTGTCAGTTCATGTGAATGAGACCATTACGACTGTGAGACATTTATTAAACGTTAGGGTTAGCAGACACTCACTGTGTTGGTGCCTGATACCCAATACTTGATGTTGTCGGCTACAGTTGAAGTGATACTGATAATGATATCAGAAGTTATGTCATCAAAATAACAGCTCACGAGCACACACATTATTTCTGTGTAAAACAATAAATGCATAAGCTACAAGAATGATGAAATACACAGAAGACGAATACGTAATGCTGCCACTTAAATAAATGGACAGATTATAATAACCTGTGCAGTGCACCAGCGGCCAAGGGGCATCTTTGTGTGTTACTATGCCAGGCATGATGGCCACATTGCCAGCATAGAGATTATTTATCAGTGTCTGTGGTCTGGGTCACCTGCAGAGATGCTTTCTGTCAGACCAGTGACAGACAAAGCACTTAGTGCTGCTCTGTCACCCTCCATTAGTGCCAAGCAGTTTTGTAGTTTTCTGTTTAGTTGTTGTGAGTGATGCCACCACTGAAAGTCCAACAGCTGCAGTAATCTCGAGTAGGTCATACCAGTGCCAAACAACATGCTGGCTGAACCACAGCCTACTTGCTGCTACCAGTTGCTGTAACTTAAGCATCGACTTCTCGGAACGAAAAAATAGAAATTTGTCACAAAAGTATTGAGATGGGCTAATGAATGACATATCTACTGGTATCATTGCCAATGAGTATCAGCTGATACCAATACCAATCAATACTGGCAAGTATCGGTCGATATCCGATACCATTATCGGTCTAACCCTATAATAAACATGTATTTATATATGTAAGATACATAACATTATATACACTGTTATTATGTTGGTGTTGCTTGTCTGTGTATATGAGCTGCAACTGGTGGATTTTAGCTGTAGCATCTTCACATACTTGATGGTCTTAGATCATACATTTGGTGCCACTGGAACATAAGTATCAACATATCAACAGCTATTTTTATGTTCATTATCCAAGTTGACATGTATCGCATTTTTAATGACATGGTAGTTTACTTTTGCAGTTGCAGATGGACAGATTTCGTCATTGGTGGAATTAACTGCTCAGGCAGTGGCGCGACATATTCCGTTTGAAGTAGTAGAACATTTTCGGCCACCGGTACCAGAACAGCTGCAATTACGTATTGCTTTCTGGAGCTTTCCTGAAAATGAAGAAGACATTCGGTGAGGCATGATGGAATTTTGAGTTGCGTAATGCATAAAATCGTATATCTATAAAGCCATATGTGTGTGCCTGTGTGTGTATTTTTTTGTTCCTTATGAACAGCACAATTTTGAGTTGATCTACATGAAATTTGGCATGCAGCATCCAGGGTTGGTAATATCGAATATCGATATCGATGTCGATATTACCGACGATACTTTTGATGTATCGATATCGACGATACTTTCGTATAAAAGTATCGATTGTGGTATCAACGATACTTTGTTGGCCTTTTTTATCGACATTACATCGATACTTCTCTACTGACATGCAAAATGATGCCCATAACTTTCTAAGCTTCTGAGCTTTTGTAGGCGTTCAGCGTTCTGTTGAAATATTAGACGAACGTCGAATTACATGTAATAAAATATAACTATGAATCAATTATGATTTTGTCTCATCACCAAAGACTCCAACCGGAAGTGAGCGTGTTTTTGTTGTGACGTCGCACTGTGACATTGGAAATGATGAAAGTGCAGGCTGCTACCATTTTTAGCTCACGACATTTTCGCTACAAAACAGTCAGATATCCAGCCAACTTTTACGCTTCCTCGTCCTCCATTGAGACTTGACTCGAGAGCGACTCCATTCGTGCGAATCGCGCGCGCCACTAAAAATAATAATAATGAGTTAATGACTGCACAGTAGACACGAGTTGTGTAATTAGTCCGTCTCAAATTACCATTTACCACTTTCTCCTATTACCATATTTCCTCTAATAGAAGCCCCCGGCTTCTATTAGAACAATAGTGTCAAACCCTCCAGCTTGTATTAGAGACCCGGCTTTTATTAGAACCACCCGGTTCGAGCTTGTGGGCTTGTGTTCCATGTGCCGTCTGTATGCTGCTGCAAGTCAGTGGCTGATCGTGGACGTCTGACTAGCGGGGCACAAAACTAACTCCGCCGGGAAATTTGAAACTAGCAGGCCACGTGCACAACAGATCGAGCACCATAGGCATGAGGTGTGACTGATGGAGCTCTAGTGTTTATATAAAATTGCAAAGTATATCTTTAGCATTTAACTAGTCATTGTTGTTAGCACTGGAGACATGGGTGACTTGAAGGAGAAATCCAGATTTGCAGTGATGATGGTGATCTGTTGTTGGCTAGATATATGGTTGCAATAACATTTTGATTGAATCGGAAGTTAAAGTTATTGCTGGTTTACTGCTGTTTTTTTTAGACATTTCATTAGAATGTATACTTATTTTGTTTTCATGGTTAACTTCAAAAAGTGAATTTACAAGATAGTTATCATTTGTCATTGTTTGTGACTGTAAGTCAGCTGGATTACTGAAAAATTGTGGCTATATTTTCATACATTTATGGACGGGTTCTCCTTGATGCACTGCCTCTGTTTATTGGCTGTTTTCCAGCTTCCCCTCGTTTGTCTTCCTCCACCTTTTGTGGAAAAGAAACTACAGAGATAAGATGCAGGTTTTTTGTGAGCCGGATGCCATTCTGTTACCGAGCTAACAAAGTGAAAGCACTGAAGGAAACAAGCATCAATGTTACATGCAGCTAGAACTTTTTAAAGAATGCGCCAATGTCTTTTGGGCTATGCAGTGATATCAGCTTTGTGAACATCTCGTCATTTATGCCTGTTTTTGTGCGTTGTGAGTAGATTGTATTCATGCCTAGCAAACGGAAGTGCTGATGAGTTTCAGAAAGGAGAACAGTTGTTCAAGAGCAAGTCTGTTAGTAATGCTCTGCAAATTGGTAAATAGTCATTGTCAGATTGATTTTGATATTAATTTATAATCAACATTGTTATTGTTATGGTGTTGTAAATTTGTGATCATGAGTGCAAATGTCTATAGGTAAATGATAAATGCTGTTATCCATTGATGTTTTAAGGCCAGTTGTCAACACCAAGTTTCTTTTGAGATTATCAGACATTATTTTTTTCAGATATGTAATAAAACTATGCGTGATAATGTGGCAGATACAGCATAATACCATTGCACTTGCTTGTTGTAATGTAAATTGTTGTATTAATGCAGTTTTACAAATGCTAAGTCTGCTGCAACAGAACTGCAGTACATCTGCAAAACATCAAAAGCTCATGTGGTTCATTTACTGAGTGCAGACTGAAATGCCAAATGGCTGCCAATGCTCAGACCAAACAAGCCAACTTGGGCTGTGAGTCTGCATGTAGGCTGCTACCGTCCACACCCACCATTGCCATTTACTATTATTACTCTGCCCGAAAGCTGACACTACTTTACAATCTAGGGCTGAGTCGACCTGTACACTGTAGTAATGATGTGCTGCTGGTGCCAAAAGCTGTACTTTGCAGTGGATGTCTTGATAAATACAGCAATCCAGAGTGACATTCAGTCTTGGGATCTGCAGTGAGGTATGATGCAACTGGACTACTGACACCTGAATTACACCCGCGCGCGCGCGCGCGCGTGTGTGTGTGTGTGTTTGTTGTGCGTAGGCTTTCATCTTAGTGCTTCCGTTCTGCCTCCACAGTCGGTGACCCATGGGAATGCTGCTGTCCTGACCACACCTGGTGATGACAGCAGCACAAAAGGTGCCTACAACGTGGCTCTGGTGTTTGATCGGCGGCACATCACCGGCTGCTCCTGCAGCTGCACGAGTGGCGCTGCGTGGTGTTCTCATGTCGTCGCACTCTGCCTGTTTCGCATTCATCAGGTGACGTTTGACTATGTAAATCAGACATTCTTGCACAGAGTTCGTTGTTTGCCTTTCACTAAGTTCTCTTTCTGGTTATGTCACATGCATGTACAGTAAGTCAGCAGCAAAGTGAAGACGTTATGTGTCTTTTTTCATACACTTATATGTGCATGTGTATATTATGCACTGCTTATTTGAGGAGGCTGACTTCGTTTAAACTTTTTTTACTGTTTAAAAAATATTTTATGTATACTTATGCATGATTTTCATAATGCATAAATAAATAATTGTAAAATTGTGCATTATTGTGATACGGTTGTAGATAAATACTTATTAATGCTTGCAGCCTTGCTTCTTGTCTTGTGTTACTTTAAATTAGTGAATCTGAAAATAATAAATATGATTACATAATGAATATGATACTAAAGCAGTCATGAATACACACAGCTGTTCTACAGCCACTATACAGGTTAACCTGTGGTGTCTGCTCCTGCAGTTAATAACTGGATCATTTTGTTTGAGCACAGTTTTACTGCAAACATCCCCGCTGGTGGCTACCACTATATTCAGATTAGGGAGAATACCTAGATTTCTTATCGGTAGTGTTACATACGCTGTCCCTGTACTGCAAACGTGGACGTAAAGTGAGATTGTAATATAATCAGTACTGTAGTAATTCACCTAATGATACTGGAGTGTCACCCAGTGTCAGTTGCTATACTAAAAGTGGTTGTGGTCCAGTGGTTGACATCAGTGCTGCAAGTTCCCATCAGCACACAGACAGATGCTGACAGCAGGGACTCGTGGCCTGTAAAAAGCCTGCTTTCTTCAACTATTCCCAGAGATGACGTTTAGGGGACCGGCCTAGTCTGGACTAACTGCTGAAAGAAAGCTGGTGAAATAAAAGCTGAAAGTAGCAACTAGTAGCGGTTTCAGTAAGTAATGTGAGCTGTGCTGGTGTGTAGGCAGGGCACGTGCGTCTGCGTGCACCAGTCTCAGAGTCGTTGTCTCGGCTAGAGCGTGATCAGCTGCAGAAGTTTGCTCAGTATCTCATCAGTGCCATGCCGCAGCAGGTCAGCCTGTTTTTTCTTCCTCCTCTTCCTCGTCCTTTTTCTGGATTAGGGTTAGTTGTCAACATTGGTTAGTAGGGTTGGGGTTAGGTTTAGCCAATAGGCTAGTAGTCAGTGACTGGCTAGAATAAGTAGAGTGAACATTTTGACAACTGTCACAGCTGTGTGACGTGATATTGGTAACTAATTCTGTTGTAGATACTGCCGACAGCTCAGCATCTGTTGGATGAATTGCTATCATCACATCAGACAACTATCAACACCGTCTGTGGTGCTCCAGGTAACGATCGTACCTTTGCTAATATTGATTTTCACAAACTTTTTAATTTTCATTTAATTTTTCATTTAATGCATGCATGATGATTGTCAGTGCATGAAAGAGTGACTGGTAGTGATGTCATATTGAAGTAATCCTTTCTGAATACTGCCATTGTTTTTCTGATAACATGAAACCTGTGTTTGAATTCATATTGTTGTAATGATTCTTCCACACTTTTTACTTTGAGTAATGAAATGACTGCATCCCACTGCTTTTTATCCACACATGCTGATAGGCAAGATGTGGATGTATCGTTTTCTGTTTGTAATTTTGTTTGTTTGTACAGTTACGGATTTCTCCACCAAGGATAAAGCTAGCAGCGTCAAATTTTACACGGTGGTTCATCGGCGTCCTTGGCACGGAATCTCCCATTTTGCGGAACTTTGCTTTCCAAGAAGCTCCCCCAGAAGCTTAAAATTGGATGCAATTTATGTGGGGGCTTGAACACGCGTGGCCCATGCACTTGCTGATTTGTCCAGTGCATTGGCTACGCATATGACTGGCATGTGTGGATGGAGGTCAGTCCCCACTGATGTACTTGTTGCTGTTTGTATTGTTAGTCACTGGTGATGAATAGATAGAAGAAGTGTGCAAAAGTGACACAGTGAAGTATTGAGTGGATGTTTGCATATACAGATCCAACAGCTGGCCCATCAGCAACCGATCCAACCACGTGGTGTCTGGATGAAACCGCGTTACATGAAAATATAAAGAAAACACTGAGCAAGTTCTGTGTTCCTTCACCAATGGTGCTGAGGTAACTATTCATCTTAGTGTTAACTTCAGTTTCACTGCCATATGCAGTTCAAGTCAATATTCAGTAATGAGAGTCTGCTTTTCAATTTCTATGCTGTATGCATACCCAGGAATCTATGTTCAGCTGGAAAGCAGTCATTTAATTAGACGTGATGACGTTATTAGACATGATTATTGTATTAAAAGTTAATGATTTTTTTTGATTTCTTAGTCTGTACGTCAAGAAATTTCTGTGAAAAAGTGATGCAGTTTGTAGAGTAGTTTAGCTGCACCTGGATGCTGTGATGGGTTATACACAAGCTTTCTGCTGCTGACAGTATTAGTTGTTGCTTGTGTCTAGTGATGTTAATTACCTGAGCAACTCGGCTCCACCGGCTGCCACCGAATGGCAGACTATACTGCGACCGCTGCGTGGCCGTGAACCGGAAGGAATCTGGAACCTCTTGTCAATCGTTCGAGAGATGTTCCGTAGAAATGATTCAAATGCTGTCACTTTGCTGGACATCATCACTGAAGAACTGCTGGCCTGTGATCAGGTTGACGTCTAAATGTGATGTAGACTTTCGGGCTCGATTAAGTTGGCCAACTGATGACAGGAAATTAGCAGATTTTTACTTTCTGAAAGCCACGGAATTGAGGAGGTCAAAGAAAGTCAGAGAATTTGTTGATAAAGATGCCGAAGCTTCATCCATTCGTTCGTTATTGCGGGCAGAGCCTACACCAGACCTCAGCGCTGAGGCCATATAGTGGCAGTCCAGTGCGCTTGCCCAGGGAGAGGAAGGGAATTGGTAGGTGTGTGCAATGTGTGTTAGCGACGTGTGAGGAAGGCGGGTTAAGAAGGAGTGAGCAGCTTGTCGGGTATTTCTATAGCGCACCCCTTCTAGTTGTGGCCTAGTGTCATCTGACTGGCACTGTGTGTTACGCTAGCCAGCGACCAGGTAAGTCTAGTTACTTCAACTCACGTTGGTGCAGCAGGCAGTCTTGTTGCTGCTAGATTAAGGTGCTTGCCACAGTCACAGTTTATAGAGTACACCATCGAATTTTCTTTTTCTTGCACGGGATTATCTCCCTGTTCCTCATGTGCATAAGCATTATTTGAAATAATTCTTTGGTAGGCGGATGCACTGAGGTTTGAACCCCGGCCACTGAGCATGCAACGCTGTACTGCACGTGGCGCCTTAGTGCTTAGACCAGTGGGTACATGGGCAGGTCATGCTGGAGCTTATGAGAAAATAATTATTTTATACCAAAGTACAAATTTTGATGGAATTTTGACAAAAAGTTCAGCTTCTGTAGAACTGCCATCCACAGATTTTTGTTTCTCTGCGGTAGACAAAAATAACCATACACATATTTGTCACGTCTTAGATGGTATTAGAATATTTAGCCCGCTTGGCATCGCGATGCCAAAGGGCTCATATTTAACCTCTGTGTTTTTTTCTTTCTTTCTTTCTTCTTCTTTTCGTCGACACTTAATCTCTGAGGTCACTGAATGGATCTTAACCACACTTGTACACATATTCACTTATGACTGCATTTTGAAAAATTTGGTCCAAACTCCCCCGGGCATTTACCCCCAAGGGCTGGGGGCAAACAACCGTTTTTGGGACTGACTTTGAACTTTGACCGAACATATCTCTGCAACGGAACATGATATCAATAATCGGAAAGAAACCAACAGGACTCCCCTACATGCTTTCCAAATTTGGTGAACTTTGGTCCAGAAATGGCTGAGAACAGTTGGTGAGTTTTTGCCCACCCTCTAAATTTTTGCCTTGGGAGACATTGCCAGCCTTACTGCATGGATGTTATCTAACAGACAGCGGGCAAACTTTGGCACGTGTTATGTAGTGGTGAGAGCTTACAGTCTAGAACAACAGAATGCCGGGCGGGCTCACTGGCGGGCTGAGTTGGCGTGGGTGGCTGAGTACATACCAAGATGGCATGCTCGCCTGAAGACGGTCACCCATCCTAGTACTAACCGACCGATAGTGCGACGGCCGGGGATCGAACTCACGACCATTGAGTCACAAGTCTGATGCCCTAACCACTAGACTACCAGCAGTTTATGCTGTGGCCACGTATCTTTGTGTCTGTCTGTCACAAGTCAGATTTCTACCAAAACGGTCGGTTAAATGCAGGGTTATGCAAACAGTGCCATACGATATCCCATGGACTCCAGTTAGGGCATCATATGCAGCTGGGGTAGGTTAAAACGAGCGATTTTCAACCATTATCTTGATCTCAGAAACGATGCAAGATGGGGTCTTAGTTACTATGGATTGGATTTTTCATACAGCTGTGCTCTAATTGACGAGATTTTGACTAACATAGTGCATTGTGTGGTCCCTCTGCGAAAGCTGAGCCTTTTGTTGAAGTTGAGTGGGAGTAGGAACTTTGCATTTTCTGGAAACGTGAATGTGTAAACGTTAATTTTGGAATTTATTTTGTTAATTTTTTATTTATATAAAGATTTGTGACAGTTAATCGTTTAGTTAATTGTTCTTTGTTTACATTGTCAGTTTGTATTGCCACTGCCTCTGACAGAACTTACAGTGGTGTAGAAATAATCATGTATATTAAAGTTGTCATCATTGTTGTCATCCTCGTTGTTAATTACCTCCCCCACCGAAGGTGGTGGGAGGTTATGTTTTCGCCAGCGTCGGTATGTAGGTAGATATATATGGCGCCAATTCAAGTCCAGTTGTCACCAAACTTCGTCAGTCATACCCTTGGCCATAGGGGACAAGGTGATTAAATTTTGGAAGGTCAAGGTCGGTGGGGGAGGTATGCACTCTACTGAGCCCTAGTTTGCAGCTGTTTTGTTTCCAGCACACGCAGTATAGATATGCAGAATTCAGATGTATTGTATGCTGTGTGCAGATTCTTGCATGGTGGTATAACAACAAGACCGGTCATCACCATGGCAATGCTGGATCTGGATTCCATGGCAACCGTGGTGGGGGTCAAGGATCGGGAGCTGGTGCCCCAAGTACAATGGCAGCGCATGCTTCTGCTGGTCTGTGTGACGAGGTTGTGGCACTGTGGCGCTTGGCCACCTTGAATCCGGCGCTGAATCTGACACAGCGGAGTGGTCTCATGTCTCAGCTGACCCACTGGCAGGCACAGTGCCTTGAGAGACTGCACAAAGCTCACATCATCAGCAATCATCCAACAAACTCTAACTCATCTGCAGCGGCCCGACGCTCGGAATGGGATTCGTCGTTCTCTGGCTTCCAACCCGCCATTGAAGCATGTCAATTGGACTGGTCCGACATTGCGTTGCCTGCCGGCGTTAGTGAGTTGCTAAGGAGTCGCGGTCCATGGAGCTCCGGTGGCGGTGTACAGGGCCTTGGATCGAGACAGGAATGTTCCGTCACTGATGGCGTCGTCGCCAGTGACACGAATCATACCGACTCCCACTGCATTGTGCGGTTGAAGGAGCCCAGGCGGAAGGTACTGATGCCTTCGGAGCGCACTCATCATTCAGTTGTCCGTCCATGGAGTTATGCATCTCAGAAAAGTGAGCGTGATCCCAGTACATCGTCGTATGATTCGGATGCTGCAGTGACAGCTGACAAAGATGTGCTGAAGGCTGCGGCATCGAGTGGCTCGGCCGATGAGCAGTTGTGTTACGAGTTGACCAAGTCACTGACTACTGGCGATAGAAGCGGCAGTGAAGCAACGAAGCTTGAAAATCAGTCAGATGTAAGTCTAAGTTCTTAGTCAAGTTGATAGTGTGCGTGTGCGTTTTTGGTATTATGCATTGTAATTTTTTATTAATTGCAGTTTTTTAAATTGCAGAATTATTTGCAGTTACTGTTTATGTATTTTACTAGTTATGCTGTAATGTAGTTCATTATATGGTTTATTCACTTGTTTATGGTGCTGAATTTATTTGCCAGCATCTTAGCTTGTTAAACTTAAGTACCGTTATCTCCATTGAACTGATTAAATTCTCTCTCTTTTAAGTTCTGTTTAACTGGCCTTCTTTTCCGGCATCACTTCAGATTGGACTCAGTCCCCCAAAAGAGAACCTTTCGGGACAGATTTTTACCATCTGTATGCCAAAGCAATGGTGTCAAAGCTCCAAAGAAAGCTGATGAAAACAGTGACAGAAATATGCAATGAGTTCTAAATACTATGTGCTTTGTTAGTTGTACTGAGTATGTTTATTGACTTTGTATCTGTAAGAGCTACCACCTTGTACAAAATCTGCTCCAAAACCCTTAGCCAAATTTGGTTAAACCTGGGAATTGGCCGTTATGTATGCATGTGTTAGATATTATTTGCACTGGCTGAGGCACTGCATACTCATGGATACACAAGGGAGGCATGCAAGTTGGCTCGGCAGCTGGCTGAAGAGATGCTGTTAACTGCAGCAGCATCATCAGATACCTGTACAAGTTACGTACCTGCCGTCGATCATTCTACGCATCATGTTAAAGGTACGTTGCTCTGAAATTACAGTGTGTGTGCTGCATCGCAGACATGTGCAATTAAGTCTCACGTTATGCAACAAGGTGTCGCCCTGACGGGACGTAGCACTACTGGCCCGCCGCGTGCTGGCCCCTGGTGAGTTATGTTGCACTGTGGAGTGTAACAGACGCCAACAGATGACGACGACGGACGCACGGCAAGCAAAACAATACTGGCCCCTACACTATGTGTAGGCAGGTCAGTAATAAGGTGCCATGAACATTCCACATTCGTTTTGTATGATTACGTTTTTTGTGAACTATTTTGCATTGGATTATTCACCCAGCCATAATCGGGGTTCCGCCACATAGTGAAGTCAGCTGTACTGTTCATCTTTGTGTCATGTCGAATGAAATCAATCTCGTCTAGATATTTGTCACAGTGGTTTACCTTGATCTGTCTATGTCACGTTCTTTGGTGAAGGTCGTAGGTCAAAGTTTGTGGTGACAGGATGAAAAAGGTACCTTTATATGCTTAAGGTGAAAGTGAAATTGGGAAAACCAGTTCTGTGGCAGCACGGTTGAAAGACGGACCTAAATTGGAAACTGCTGCAAATTAATAACACCGCTCCAAAGTTGTTGCAGCTTCAAATGAGGCCTTTTCTAGTTGCTGTTGTAAACTGTGGTCAGGTGAGAAAGCAAGGAAGGTGGCAGTGATGTCGTTTGCTGGCAGTACATTGGCCAAGGTGTCATTCCTGTGTACCGTCCTACTGGAAGAGCCCGAGACCCGACACTTGGCCTTCCGTATTGGCCTCTATGGCATGGAAATGACACGCCCACCAGCAGTCAGCAAGTCACTGGAGGTATGTTGCATCATGTTCTGCCTCTTCAGTCAGCTATTTAAATGTCGATAATTTACTCCATTGATAGTTATGTCGTACGAGTGCGAAGTATTGCTATCAGCATGTCTGTCTGTCTGTGTGTCTGTCTCAAAAACCACACATCCAAATGTTATGAAATGTTCTGTACATGTTGCCTGTGGCCATAGCTCATTCCTCCTCTGATGAAACTGCAATACGTTATGTACTTCCGGTTTTGCAGTGTTCATCAACGAGCAACCCATCACCCCCTGTCTGAGCGACTTTGACTCGCCCACAGCTGGCAGCAAATGATTTGATTGGGTCACATGGTAGGCTGCCTTATTATGGACATTGGCAAAATTTGCCATCTCTGACTGCCTTGTTATTTTTGAGACAATGGTACTTAACATCCAACAGGTGCAGTGTTTTTTTCCTCAGGAGTCTGTGGATTAAGAAAAAAGCAGCATTGGAAGTTTCTGCTGCTGTGTCTGCAGCAAAAGGGATCATTCAATCTACAAT